>Ga0163215_100324_pt1 | contig 94589 bp, 84 predicted proteins | sample SynspAceP_FD_185934 | JGI IMG/M metagenome (GOLD analysis project Ga0163215, IMG submission 185934) | Saline lake microbial communities from Ace Lake in Antarctica - Synechococcus sp. Ace-P (Hybrid Assembly) | ecosystem: Environmental > Aquatic > Non-marine Saline and Alkaline > Saline | place... | reverse complement strand
GGCGGCGGCGGCGGCGTCGGAGGCGGCGCGGGAGGCGGCGGAGGCGGCGCGGGAGGCGGCGGAGAAGGAGGCGGCGCGGGAGGCGGCGGAGGCGGCGGCCCGCAGTTCGGCGGTCGGAACCAACGCCGCGACCGCCGAACTGAATATGGCCCGGCAAACGGCAAGTTGTAAATGCCGCCAGTTGTCGCGGCTGATCTCAGCCCAACTTCCCAAAACCAGCGGCAACACCCGCGCCGCCGCACGCGATGCGATTACGACAGCCGCATCGCGTTTGTCGATCTCGGGCGGCAGCGTCGCCAACCACGCCACCATCCCCTTCTTTGTCGTCAAATCATACTCGCTCATCCCCCAACCCTCGCCCCCCGCACACCCCCTGTCCATCCCCCATGTCGCAAACCCGCCCCCAACGGTCGAACGCGCTTGCACGTCGCCCGCGAAAATCGCCAGATTACGCCCAAGTCAAACGGAGCTGTCCTCATGAAAACCCACGTCAAAGCGCTTGTTGTCGGCGGCGGTGCCATTGGCACCTCGATTGCGTATCACCTCGCCCGCGCGGGCTGGAACGATGTGGTGCTGCTGGAGCGCGACGAGCTGACCTCCGGCTCCACCTGGCACGCCGCCGGGCTGCTTCCGTATTTCAACATGAGCTATGCGACCACGCATATCCACGACCACTCCATCAAGTTCTACAAGACGCTGGAGGCGGAGACGGGCCTGAACGCGGGCTTCTCCGTCGTCGGCAACCTGCGTATGGCGCAATCTCAGGCGCGCATGGACGAATACATGGTCTACGCGACCACGGCCGAGACCTGCGATGTGCCTTTTGAGTGGCTCTCACCCGCGCAGATTAAGGAACGCTATCCGCTGGTGCGCACCGAGGATCTGATCGGCGCCATTTACCATCCTACAGACGGCTACATTAACCCTGCTGATATGACGATGGCGATGGCCAAGGGTGCACGTCAGCGCGGTGTCGTGATCGAACGCAAATGGCAAGCCGACGCCTACCACTGGACCGGCGATGCGTGGGAGGTAACTCTGACGAAAATGGTCGAGAAGGGCGGCAACCTGATCGCCTCCGACGAGCAGTTTGTCGTCACCGCCGAGCATGTCGTGACTGCAACCGGCAACCACGCCCAGCGCACCGCAAAGCTGCTCGGCCTCAAGATGCCCGCGATCCCTGTGGAGCACCAGTTTATCGTTACCGAACCCGACCCGATGCTTGTCGAATGGCGCAAGGAAAACGGCGAGCACCCCGTGCTGCGCGACGCCGATGCCAAGTGGTATGTGCGCGAGGAACGCGGGGGCTGGATATTGGGACCGTATGAGAAGAACGCGCCTGCGCGGTTTGAATACGGTGTGCCAGACAGCTTCCGCGCCGACCTCTTCCCCCTCGACCTAGAGCGGATCGAGGAAGAGTATATGAGCATGATCCACCGGATCCCGTCTTCGGAAACCGTTGGTCTTAAAGACGATTTCAATGGCCCGATCTGCTATACCCCTGACGGCAACCCCCTCGTCGGCCCCGCGCCCGGACTGCGCAACATGTGGCTGGCCGAGGGCTTTTCCTTTGGCATCACCGCCGCAGGTGGCACCGGACATTACCTCGCGCAGCTGATGGTCGAAGGCGAGGCCGAGATCGACATGGCGTCGCTCGACCCCAAGCGGTTCGGCTCGTGGATCACCACCGAATACGCCATGCGCAAGAACGAGGAGGCGTATGACCACGTCTATGTCTTGCACCACCCCGACGAGGAACGCCCCGCCTGCCGCCCCCTGAAAACCGCGCCTGCATATGATCGCCAGAAAGCCCTCGGCGCGCAGTTTGGTTGCGTCAACGGGTGGGAGCGCCCGAACTATTACGGCCCAGCGGGTGCACCTGACAGCTTCGACCATGACAGCCGATCCTTCCGGCGCGGCGGCTGGTGGGACTACGCGCACGCCGAGGCAAAAGCGATCCGCGAAGGCGTCGGTCTGGTCGATGCTACGGCCTTTACCAAGCACATGGTCAAGGGTCCGGGCGCGACCGCATTCCTCGACTGGTTTACCACGAATAAGCTGCCAAAAGTGGGCCGCATTAACCTTACCTACGCCCTGACCGCCGCTGGCACGACCCGCACAGAATACACCATCGTGCGGCTCGCCGAGGATGCATATTACCTCGTTAGCGCGGGTGCGTGGCAGGCCTATGACGGCGACTACCTGCGCCAAGCGGTGGAAGATAAAGAGGCCGAGTTTGGCCGCATCGAGGTGCAGGATGTCACCAGCCAATGGGGCGTATTCGCCATCGCCGGGCCGAAATCCCGCGACGTGCTCGCCAGCCTGATCCGCGACGCCGAGCCGGAATCCGCGCTATCCAACAAACGCTTCCCATGGCTGAGCGCCCGCCAGATCGAGCTGGGCATGTGCCCCGTCAACGCCATCCGCGTCGCCTATACGGGCGAGCTGGGCTGGGAATTGCACCACCCGATGGAGATGCAGAATTACCTCTGGGACCAACTGGTGAAAGCCGGCGAGCCACACGGCCTAAAACTCGTCGGTGCCCGCGCGCAAAACTGGCTGCGACAGGAGAAATCCTACCGCGCATTCGGGACCGAGTTGGGCCGCGATGCAACGCCGCTTGAGGCGGGTCTGGACCGCTTCGTGGACCTGTCCAAGGACTTCCACGGCAAGGCGGAGATGGAAGCGCTCGGCATTCGTTTCAAATGCGTGACGCTTCTTGTCGATGGACCTGCGGACACCGATCCATGGGGGCGCGAGGCGCTCTATGCGGGGGATACACGCGTCGGGCGTCTGACCTCGGGGGGCTATTCGCTGGCCTTCGGCAAGAGCATCGGCATGGGCTACGTCAAGCCCGAACAAGCCGAGGTGGGCACCAAGCTAAAGGTGAAGATGTTCAATGCGTTGTGGGAATGCGAGGTCGTAGAGGACAGCCCCTACGATCCGGCCAATGCTGCGATCCGCATGAATGCCTAGTCGATCGGTACGGCTAAGAATCGCTCGAGAAAAGGCTCGGCTGAAAGAACCCCAGTAATCAGCATTACAACTACAACGACCAACCAAAGCGCTCTGTAGCTTGCACTAAAGTATAACTCTGACTCCTTTTCTCGTTCCTTCATTTGCTGTCCTTTCTTGACAGATACTTCGCGTCGCGGCTCGCGATATCGTTCAAACGCTCAACCAATGGGCTTAGATCGAACTCATGGCGGCCTGCGCCACGCCCTTTAATCGCACTTCGGATTAGTAGCCCTTTCGCTTCAAGGCCCTTCAACGCGTTCCGAACAGTGCGCGGCTGCATTCCGATGCGGTTCGCTACGCCGTTGGCAGAAGGGAAAGGCAAATCCTCTGCTGCCCACCAAAAGGAAACGACATTCATCAGGACGTTAAACTCGGTCGGACTAATCCCCAGCGTCCGTTGCGCCTTTAACAAAAGGTCAGGGAACTGTGTAAATCCCAACTCCGCAGCAAGCCCCCACTTTTCTTCGATCCGATAACTCATGTTTCCCTGCTATCTTCAGTGTAACCGAAATTAAGCATCCGGCACCATAAGTCAATAAATATAAATTAGGATAGTGCGTTTCGAGACCACAAATCTTTACAAAAAATCACCCCGCCGCAGCCGCCATCCGCTGCATTGTCAGTGTCGTCATTCCGCAGGCATCTGTGATTTCCTGCAGGCGGCTTGAGTTGATGCCTTCGACCTGAACCGCACTGGCCGCGCCAATCTCGGCTAGGCTGGAATAGGTCTGCCCCGCAGCCCGCTCCAGCCCCACGATCAGTTGCGTCATCGCGGGCGCACCCGCCTCGCCTGCCACGGTCGCCAAGATGCACGCCCCCGCCTCACGGTGTGCGTCGTCCCAGATGACATCCGGCGTTTTGCCCGCCATGGCCGGGTTTTCCTTGACCAAGACTGCGTTGATTTTTGCGCCTAGCGTCTCGGACGCGGCCTCAAACCGGTTCACGGCTTCATTGGCGGCGGCGGGCGCGGCAAGAGCCATTATGGCACAAACAAGAACAATACGCAGCATGGGAGCATCCTCAAAGATAGTTACCACCCTAAAAAACCCGACCGCGCCCGAGGGCGCAAGGGGGATCATCCGGGTCGGCGGATCAGGGCCATCACATTATTGGCAGGCATCTCGCGGACCTCGACGCTTAGGCCCAGCGCACCCATCACATCATGGATCACGGCGATGTCCTTATAGCCGATCTCGCGGTCTTGTGCGCGCAGGCTGGTATCAAACGCCAGATCGCCGTCGCTGGTGGCAATCCCGTCGCGCAAGAACGGACCATAGAGCGCGAACAGCCCACCGGGCGCGAGCACCTGAGCCGCCTCGTCCAGCAACACCGCAAGATCGGCGTCCGAGATTAGGTGCGTGAGGTTCACGAGGTAGAGGAGATCCACCGGTCCGTGCCGCCTTGCCCATCCCGGCAGACAAGCGTTCAGCGGCAGCGGTGGCAACAGGTTCGGCGCACTCGCCTCCGCCCGCCACCCGGCGATGGAGGCGAGGCGCTCAGGGTCCACATCAGTCGGCTGCCACTGAAGCTGCGGAAAGGCCCGCGCGAATGCCACGGCGTGTTGTCCCGTGCCGCTGGCGATCTCAAGCGCACGGCCCTTTTGCGGAACCTGCGGCAACAGAACCTCAAGGATGGGCGCAATATTGCGCGTGGCCGCAGGCGCGTCCATCTTGGCCGACACACTCACGCAAACCGCCTCGGCGACAAAGCCGCAACGGTTGCAACGTCCAATTCCGGCGCCCGTCCTGCCACCAAATCCGCCACGAGCCGCGACGCAGCCGGAGCCGTCTGGAACCCGTATCCGCCCTGTGCTGCCATCCAAACAAAGCTCGGGTCGCGCGCATCCGGCCCCAGCACGAGGTTGCGATCGGGCGAGAAGCTGCGCAGCCCTGCCCAAGTCGCCTCTAGGCGCGTCACAGGCTCGGTCACATGCGCCTCGTAGCGCGCGAGACCTTCGGCGATCACCATATCATCGGCCCAAGCATCCATCGGCGGGCTGTCATGTTCTTCGGCAGGTGACACGATCAGGGCCCCCGCATCGGGCTTGGCATACCACGTCTCGCCCACACCCAGCATCATCGGCCAACCGCGCACGTCATGGCCCCCCGGTGCTGGAATGCGCGCCATCGACCGTCGCTTTGGCGCGATTCCAATCGGCGTGATCCCCGCAAGTGCCGCGACCACGTCCACCCAAGCCCCCGCCGCGTTCACCAAGACCTCGGCTTCCCAGCTTTGAGCGCCAGCATGGACGCGCCAACCAGTGCTCAGCCGCTCGATCCGGTCCACGGTCACGCCCGTCACCACAGCGCCACCCCCGCGCACTTCGCGCGCGTAAGATTGGATCAGCTTGTCGGTATCCACGTCCCATGTCTGGGTCTGATGCGAGACAAATCCAACAACTTCAGGGTTCAGGATCGGCACGATCTCGCGCGCCGCCTCCACCCCGATGTCATCCATTTCCATCGCGGCAGTCTCACGGGCAAACGCCTCGCCTTGGTCCTTGTCGCCCACCAGCATTAGGCCGCGATCCGACAGCACGTCGCGCGCGCGGTGCTCGTCTGCACTGGCGCGGCTCAGCTCAATCGTTGTGGGCAACCCGTAGCGCTGCTCGAATAAGGCGGCCGAGCGTCCCGACGCGTGATAGCCAAGCGAGGTCTCGCCCTCCAGCACCGTCACGCGGCCCAAGGCTGCCAGCTTCGCGCCCACGGACACGCCCGCGATCCCGCCGCCGATCACCAGAAAGTCGGTCATTCAGCGCCCTCTTTTCTTGCCCTAAATACTCAAAATCCGTAGCCTCAAACCATGCTCGGCACGACGAGGTCTGGTGGACGGTGCCCATCATCAAACGTCTTGATGTTGATGATAACTTTCTCGCCCATCTCGATGCGCCCTTCGCGGGTGGCCGACCCCATATGCGGCAGCAGCACGACATTCGGCAGCTCGCGCAAACGGGGGTTCACTTCATGCCCGCGCTCGAACACGTCCAATCCCGCACCCGCAATATCGCCCGACCGCAGCATCCGCGTCAGCGCGTTCTCGTCGATCACTTCCCCGCGCGAGGTGTTCACGATGACCGCAGAAGGCTTCATTAGCTTCAACCGCCGCGCGTTCAGCAAATGAAACGTGGACGGCGTGTGCGGACAGTTGATCGACAACACATCGACGCGCGAGACCATCTGGTCGAGGCTTTCCCAATAGGTCGCCTCCAGATCAGCCTCGATCTCGCGGTGCAGCCTGCGGCGATTGTGGTAATGCACCTGCATCCCGAACGCGTGGGCGCGCCTTGCGACCGCTTGACCGATCTGGCCCATCCCGAGGATCCCCAGACGTTTGCCGCCAATCCGACCGCCAAGGAACGCGGTGGGCGACCATCCGCCCCACTCGCCCGCCTGCATCGTGCTCAGGCCCTCGGGCATCCGGCGCGTTACAGCCAGCATCAAAGCCATCGTCATGTCAGCGGTATCATCGGTCAGGACACCGGGGGTGTTTGACACGTGGATGCCGCGCTGGCGCGCGGTGGCGACATCGATATGATCGACGCCAGCCCCGTAATTGGCGATCAATTTCAGCTTCTCGCCAGCTTGGGCCAGCATTGCGCTGTCGATCTGGTCGGTCACGCACGGCACCAAGATATCCGCCCGTCGCATGGCCTCGGCGATCTCGTCGCGGCTGAGTTTGCGGTCCTCAGGGTTCAATTCGACGTCGAACAGTTCCTTCATCCGTGTCTCCACGGGCTCAGGCAACCGTCGCGTGACGACAACACTCAAGCGGTCTGATGCCATTTCGCCCCTCCCGGCGCTTTCCAAGTCGCAGCTATACTGTCAACATAACGGCACTGGGGGCAAGCAGAGACCCACAGACAGAGCGCGAGAAACGCGCCGGATGAGAGCAATGGCAGGCAACGCTGTATTTTCCACGGCGCGGAAGCGTCTTATCGGAACCGTTCTGGCTTGTGGGCTGGCCTGCTTTGGCGTGACCTCAGGCCCGGTTTTCGCTCAAACCAGCGACCGCATGGGCACCGTGACCAACCAACCCTTGCCCCGGTTCGTGTCGCTGAAAGGCGAGGTCGGCAATGTGCGGCGCGGCCCGTCTGTGACCCACCGGATCGATTGGGTGTTCACCCGGCGCGGTATGCCGCTTCAGGTTGTCAGCGAGTTCGGCAATTGGAGGCAAGTGCGCGACCGTGATGGTGCGGGCGGATGGATGCACCATGTCTTGCTCAGCCGCGCGCGCACCGTGATTGTTCAGGAGGACTTGATGCCGTTGCGATCATCGCCGACGGACGAGGCACCAGTCCGCGCCCGCGCCGAAGCTGGCGTCATTGCGCGCCTTGGGCCTTGCGAGAACGGCTATTGCCGCATCCAGTCCGGTCGCACCCGCGGATGGGCACCGATCACCGCCCTATGGGGGCTGACCGACGCCGATCTCGAGGACACAGATTAAGCAACGTCGAGCAACCCGCGCCCTTTCAGCAGCGCCTCAACCCCCGGCATCCGACCCCGGAACGCGGTGTAGAGCACATCCGCTTCCTGCGATCCGCCTGCAGACAGGATATTGGCTTCCAACTTGGCAGCGGTCTCGGGATCGAACGGATCACCGGCCTCGGCAAAGGCCTCGAACGCATCGGCGTCCATCACTTCGGACCACATATAACTGTAATACCCCGACGAATATCCGTCGCCCGAGAACACATGCGCGAAATGCGGGGTCGCGTGGCGCATGGTGATCGCGGCAGGCATCCCGATGCCCTTTAAAACTTCGGCCTGCCTGGCCATCGGATCGGCTGGGACCGCACCTTCGTGGAAGGCAAGATCGACAAGGGCCGAGGCCACATATTCCACGGTTGAGAAGCCCATGTCATAGGTTTGGGCCGCTAATAGTCGGTCAAGCATAGCACGCGGCATCGCCTCGCCTGTCTCGGCATGGGTGGCGTATTTTTCCAGAACTTCCGGCACTTCCAACCAGTGCTCGTAAAGCTGGCTCGGCAGTTCCACGAAATCACGCGCCACGGAGGTGCCGGAGATAAACCCATGCGTCACATTCGACAGCATCTGGTGTAGCGCGTGGCCGAACTCGTGAAACAGCGTGCGCGCATCGTCATATGACAGCAGCGCCGGATCGCCCTTGGCGAAGTTGCAGATGTTCACCACGATAGGCCGCGTATCGCCTCCCAGTTTCTTCTGGGACCGCATCGCCGAGCACCACGCGCCCGACCGTTTTGAGGATCGCGCGAAGTAGTCGCCGATAAATACCGCCATGTGCTTGCCGCCGCGCGTGACTTCCCAAGCCCGCGCATCGGGGTGATATAGCGGGATACCCAGCGCCCGAAACTCCAACCCGAACAAACGGTTGGCGCAATCAAACGCGGCCTCGATCATCCGGTCGAGTTGCAGATACGGCTTCAACTCTGCCTCATCCAGATCATGCTCGGCCTTGCGCCGTATCTGCGAATAATAGCGCCAGTCATGCGGAGCCAGCGCATCATTGATGCCGTCCTCGGCCATCATCGCCTGTAAAACCTCGGCGTCGGCGTCCGCAGCGGCCTTCGCGGGCGTCCAGACCTGCATCAACAGATCGCGCACCGCCTCAGGCGTTTTCGCCATCTCGGGCTCAAGCTTATAGGCGGCGAAGTTCTTGTAGCCGAGCAGCTTGGCGCGCTCGTCCCGCAACGCCAAAATCTCGGCGGCGGTCGCGCGGTTATCTGTCTCGCCCCCATTGGCCCCGCGCGCGGTCCACGCGCCGTAAGCCTTGGCGCGCAGATCGCGGCGCGGCGAGAATTGCAGGAACGGCACGATCAGGGACCGCGACAGCGTCACAACTGGACCCGGACGCCCCCGCTCAACCCCAGCCGAGCGCGCTGCATCGACGACAAACGCAGGCAAGCCGTCCAGATCAGCTTCCTCCAGATCCATGAACCACTCACGCTCGTCGGCCAGCAAATTTTGCGTAAACTGCGTGCCCAGCACCGCCAGACGCGATTTCACATCCGTCAGACGGTCCCGATCAGCACCCTCAACAGCAGCACCCGCACGCAAGAACATACGGTGATACAGGTCCACAACGCGGATTTGTTCGGCATCAAGGCCCGCCCCCTCGCGCGCCTCCCAGACTGCACGCACGCGCCCATAAAGCGCTTCGTTCATCATGATCTCGGACGAATAGGCACTCATCTTCGGGGCCAGATCGCGCATCAAGGCTTCGCGCGCAGGCGTGCTGTCGGCCCCGGCCAGATTGTAGAATACGCCCGCAACCTTATCGAGCATCTCGTCGGCCTGTTCCATCGCGGCCACGGTATTGGCGAAGCTCGGCGCGTCCGCGCTGCCTGCAATCGCCGCGATCCGTGCGCGCCCCTCGGCGAGGGCGGTATCAATCGCGGGGCCAAAATCCTCGTCCTTGATGTCGGCAAAGGGCGGCAGGGCAAATTCTGTGGTCCAGTCGGACAAAAGTGCGTTGGTCATGGGGTCTCCTTTGCCCAAGACTTAGGGCGCGCGGTGCGGATTTGAAAGTCACGCGTCCCTGCAAACGCGACATTCGGGATCACGCTTCACGCGCATCACCCGCATCTCGGCGTCCAGCCCGTCATAGATCAGCATCCGCCCGGCCAAGCCCTCGCCCGCTTGGGTAATCTCCTTGACCGCTTCCAGCGCCATCATCGCGCCTATGACGCCCGGCAATGGCCCCGCCACACCGCCTTCCGCACAATTCGGCGCAAGGCCCGGCGCGGGGGCTTGCGCGAACACGCAGGCATAGCAGGGCGCACCGCGCACCGGGTCAAACAGGCTAATCTGCCCGTCCCACTGGCTGATCGCGCCCGAAATCAGCGGCGTGCCTGTGGCGACACATGCCGCGTTGACCAAGGCGCGCGTCTCAAAGCTATCGGTCCCGTCGAGCACCAGATCGAAGTCGTCGAACAGCTCTTCGGCAATCTCAGCCGTTAGCTTGCGATTGTAGGGCTTCACGATGATTTGCGGGTTCAGCGCCGTCATCGCCTTTTCGGCAGAAAACACCTTCGGCATGCCCGAGCGCGCATCCGAGTGGATCACTTGGCGCGCAAGGTTCGACAGAGCCACCGTATCTTCATCAATCACGCCAATTGTGCCGACCCCCGCACCTGCGAGATAGAGCAGCGCTGGCGAGCCCAAGCCCCCCGCCCCAATTACCAGAACTTTCGCCTGTTTCAGCCGCTTTTGCCCCACGCCACCGATCTCGCGCAGCACGATGTGACGGGCGTAGCGCTCTAGTTCGGCATCGCTGAACGGACCTTGCGGCCCTCCCTGCGCAGGCGGCGGCGGGGCCACGCGAGCACGCAACCGCTGTAAAACCTCGCGGTAGACGAGCACTAAGGCCACGCCACCGCCCAGTATCAACCAAGACGCGACCGACCCGCCTGTGGCTTCACGCAACAGCGTGCCTTCCGGCAAAACCGTATGAATGCCCAAGACCGCCACATAAAGCAGCCCAATCAGCAGCCAGCGCGCTTGAAGTGGCATTTTGACTTGGCGTCCGATCAGCCAGATCGAACCTGCGAGGAAAAAGACCAAGAACATCAGCCGCGCCCGGTCGATCCAAAGCCGCCCGCGCCCCGGTCGGTATCAGACAACGCTTCCACCACCGCGAATTCGGCCTGTATCACAGGCGCAATGATCGCTTGGGCAATCCGGTCGCCATGGGCAATCAAGAACGGCTCTGCGCCAAAATTGATCAGCAAGACCCCAAGCGGGCCACGATAGTCGCTATCAATCGTGCCGGGCGTATTTGGCAGTGAAATCCCGTGTTTCAAAGCAAGGCCTGACCGCGGTCTGATCTGCATCTCGAACCCCTCAGGGATCGCCACGCGCAGCCCCGTGGGCACGATCTTGCGGGCCATCGGTTCCAGCACCATGCCGTCCGCGCGATCCGCTTCGGCAAAGTTCGCACGGATATCCGCGCCTGCCGCACCGGCCGTCTCGTAACGGGGCATCGCAATAGAGCGGTCCGCCCATTCTTCCCAAAAAACCTCTATGGTTGGCTGCAACGACCGCCCCTCTTTGCTTTCACAAATATCCAAATTACCCCGCCAGCGCCGAAGCGATCCGCTCGGCCAAAGCGCGCGCCACAGCGTCTTTGCCCATGCGCGGCCACGTCTCGGCACCGCCCTCAGTGACCAATGTAATCGCGTTTTCGCTCCCGCCCATGATTCCCGTCTCTGGACGCACATCATTTGCCACGATCCAGTCGCAGCCCTTGCGAATGCGCTTGGCCGTGGCATTCGCAACGACATCATCGGTTTCCGCCGCAAAGCCTACCACCAGAGCCGGCCGCGCGTCCGTGCGCTGCGCAACAGCCGCTAAAATATCAGGGTTCTCGGCAAAATCGAGGCTTGGCAACGCGCCCGACCCGTCCTTCTTGATCTTGCTGTCAGACGCCGAGGTCACCCGCCAATCGGCCACAGCGGCTGCAAACACCGCCGCATCGGCAGGCAAAGCCGCCTCCACCGCTGCCTGCATTTCAAGCGCTGTCTCGACCTCGATCACCGCAACGCCCGAAGGCCGCGCCACAACCGCAGGCCCGGTCACGAAACTGACCTTTGCGCCCAGATCCCGCAATGCGGTGGCGATCGCGGTGCCCTGCGCACCTGACGATCGGTTCGCAATGTAGCGCACCGGATCAATCGGCTCATGCGTCGGCCCGGAGGTCACGAGCACATGCCGCCCGGCCAAGGGCTTGGGTCCAAAATGCGCGCCCACAGCCCCCGTGATCGCCATAGGCGTTGCCATCCGACCGGGGCCGAACTCGCCGCACGCCATCTCGCCGTCATCGGGGCCAAACACCGCAACGCCGTCGCCGCGCAAGGTCGCCAAATTGCGCTGGGTTGCAGGATGCTGCCACATCCGCACATTCATCGCGGGCGCGATCAGCACCGGCGTATCTGTCGCCAATAACAGCGTCGAGGCCAGATCATTGGCCAGCCCCCCCGCCATCTTCGCCATCAGGTCAGCGGTGGCGGGCGCGACGACAATCAAGTCGGCTGAGCGTGACAACTCGATATGCCCCATCTCCGCCTCGTCGGTCAGGTCAAACAGGTCGCGGTAGACTTTCGCCGCTGCCAAGGCCGAGGCCGATAAGGGCGTCACGAACTCCTCCGCCGCGCGCGTCAGCACCGGCGTGACGTCAGCGCCCGCGCGCCGCAATTCACGGATCAGGTCGAGCGCTTTATAGGCCGCGATCCCGCCGCCAATGATCAAGAGAATGCGTTTGCCTGCAAGCATATCGGTGATCCCATTCGGTTGGCCCGACACTGGCGCGCGCGCGCGCAGACGTCAACGCGCCAGCAGGTCCTCGATGCCACGCCCGCCCTCTAGCACATGGGTCAGCATCGTCCGTGCCGTCGGATACGATCCCCACTGGTCGCGCAAAGCGGCATCTGGATCGTCGCCCGAGGCCTCCTTGACCGCATCCAGCAACGCCTGCGGGGCGGGGCCGAGTGCTGCATAATCCGCAATCCCCTCGCGCAAAATCGGATCCATCTGCACATAATGCCAACGCCCGACCGCCTGATGGGTCAGCACATGAGACAACTCACGGACCGCGTAGACCGTTGCGCTGCGTGGCAGGGGCACCAGCAGGCCCGCCTTACGCATCCGGTTCGCCGCCAGATCAGCATCGCCCAGAAACGCGTGATGCGGCGCGATCACTGGATAGGCGATGCCTGCCGCAAATCCGTTTCGCCCAAAGAACCAGACCCGCCGCCATCCATTTCCAGTCACATACAGATGCAGCGTGTCCTCAGGTGCGGGCAGGCCGGATGTTGCCAGGGCAGCCTCAACCCGCGCGGCGAACGCCTCAGCCTCGGGCGGCAGAGGCACGCCAGCATGAATGCGCAAGGTCTCGGTGCCACCCACATGCGCAAACGCCCATTTCGGGAAGGCAACAGACACAGCGTAGCCCGCACAGAGCAGCGCCAAAATGGCAATGGCTTTATACAAGCGGCGACGGAACTGGATACGCAACATAAGTCGAGATTAGCCAGCGCATTCGCCGTTTCAAGTCGCCGAAAGGCCGCACAAGGGTCTGTGCGGCCTGTGTGTGTCTGTCTCGGATCAGGCGAGGAATTGATGGACCTCACCCGATTGCGTGGTCAGGTTCTTGCGCATTTTGGTAAACGCAGCCGCTTCCAACTGGCGCACGCGCTCTTTGGACAGGCCCAGTTCGTTGCCGAGGCTTTCAAGCGTACGAGGATCATCGCGCAGTTTGCGCTCGCGCACGATGAAGCGCTCACGCTCGTTCAACGCATTCATCGCGGTCACAAGCCAATTGCGCAGAGTTGCCAGATCGTGATCTTCTGCCACAATCTCGGCGGCTTGTGGGCTGGTGTCTTCCAGCGCGTCGATCCACTCGCGGCCTTCGTCCTCAACAGATTGCGTGGCGTTCAGCGAGTAGTCGGAGCCCGCAAGCCGACCTTCCATCATCTCTACGTCATGCAGCGGCACGCCCACTTCGGTGGAAATCATTTGGCGCAACTGGTGCTTGTCGAGCTTTTCGCCCGATGCAGCGGCTTCACGTTCTAGGCGCGCTTGAACGCGACGCATGTTGAAAAACAGAGATTTTTGCGAAGATGTGGAACCGGTGCGCACCATCGACCAGTTGCGCATCACATGATCTTGGATGCTCGCCTTGATCCACCAGACTGCATAGGTCGAGAACCGCACGCCCCGATCGGGATCAAACTTGTCGGCGGCTTTCATCAGGCCCAGCGAGGCCTCTTGGATCAGGTCATTCATCGGCGCGCCGTAGCGCTTGAATTTCGACGCCATCGAGATCGCCAGCCGCATATAGGCCGTGATCAGGCGGTGTAGGGCCTGCTCATCGCGGTGATCGCGCCACGCGTAGGCCAAGCGTAGTTCTGTCTCAGCGTCCAGCAATTCAGCCCGCATTGCACGCCGCGACATGTTCATGTCAGAAGGTCCGTCCAGTGCCATTTCTCATCACCCCCGTGAGATGGGTTTGTCCAACCCTTGTTTCTGTTCGTAGGAGGGCTACGCGGCAGGTCACCGAAAGGATCAAAGAAAATGGTGGAAAAAATCGACGCGAAGCTAACATTCGCAATCGGTGGGGCCTCGTCTGGGAAATCTTCTTTCGCAGAGGGGATTGCGACCGGAATGGAGCGGCCCCGCATCTACATCGCCACAGCCCAAGCTTACGACGCTGAAATGGAAGCGAAAATTGAGGCTCATATGGCGTCGCGCGGGCCCGATTGGATCACGGTGGAGGCCCCGTTTGATGTGGCAGGTGCATTGGCCGATGTTCCCGCAGATCACGTGGTCGTGATCGATTGCCTGACGCTCTGGCTATCGAACCTATTATTGACAGGGGCTGATTTGGCCGGGGCCAGCGCAACCTTGCGGCAAGCAATGACTGTCTGCCGCGCCCCGATCGTCGCAGTTAGCAACGAGGTCGGCCAAGGGATCGTGCCGGAAACCGCGCTCGGACGGCAGTTTCGCGCCGCGCAAGGATTGCTCAACCAGCAGGTCGCAGCCCAAGCGGATCGCGTGGCCTATGTGGTTGCAGGCCTGCCGCTCTGGCTGAAAGCCGGGCCATGAGCGCGCGCGACTGGTATTGGGTGCGCCACGGTCCGACCCACGCCAAGGCGATGATAGGCTGGACCGATTTGCCTGCGGATCTGAGCGATACGGCCAAGCTGGCGCGGTTGGAGGGATTGTTGCCTGCGGGCGGCATCGTGGTCTCTTCCGATCTGTCCCGCGCTGCCGCCACCGCCGACGCCATCCAAGCAAGCCGCACCCGCCTGCCCCATATCGCAGCCTTGCGCGAGATGCAGTTTGGCGCGTGGGAGGGCCTGACCCATTCCGAGGCAGAAGCCCTCGACCGCGACCGTATTTTCGCCTTCTGGGATCAGCCCGGCGACACATCCCCACCCGAAGGCGAATCGTGGAACGCTCTGCGCGCGCGCGTTGACGCGGCGGTTGAGGCGCTCGACGCCAGCACGCCCCCCGGCCCGATCATCGCCGTCGCCCATTTCGGCGTGATCCTGACGCAGGTCCAACGCGTGCTTGGGATCGGCGCGCGCGAGGTGTTTGCCCAAAAGATCGACAATCTGTCGTTGACCCAAATTTCCGGCGGCCAAGCCGTGCGCATCAATCACATCCCGTGATGCGCCCTCTGTCATAAAGGCGTTTGCTGCGCCAAGCGTATCGCCCCTAAGCTCGCCCAAACGAACGGTTCCCTCCATGTCCTATCACCTGATCATCGGCGACTACGCCTATTCCAGCTGGTCCCTGCGCGGCTGGCTGTTGTTTGAACGCTTTGGCATTCCAAAGACCCAAACCCGCATCACATTCCTCGACGAGCAGGTCGTGGATCAACTGCGCGACCACTTCCCTGCAAAGACCGTGCCCACCATCGTGACGCCCGAGGGCGCCGTGATCGGCGAAAGCCTTGCGATGGCCGAGGAGCTTGCAACCCGCCACCCCGAAGCAGGCCTTTGGCCCAGCGATCCCAAGGCCCGCGCGATTGCCCGGACATTGGCCAGCGAGATGCATGCAGGCTTTACCGCCTTGCGCGGCTTTTGCCCGATGAACCTGCGCGCGACCTATTCTGACGTGCCCGTGCCAGATGACGTGAAAACCGATCTGCGGCGGCTGGAATTGATCTGGGATCATGCGCGCGAAGCCTGCGCCTCCGAAGGTCCATGGCTTTGCGGCGACTACTCGGCCGCCGATGCGTTCTTCGCGCCTGTCGCCACGCGGATCGCAACCTACGGTCTTGAGGTCTCAGACAGCGCGCAGGCTTATGTCGCCGCACATCTCGCCGATCCTGCGTTCCGCCGCTGGCGCGCGCTTGGTCTAACGACAGGCCCGGATCTGCCATGGTATGCGCGTGACTACGCACAGGTGGCATGGCCCGGACCCCAGCCGCTGGCAGCACATGCAGTTGAGAACGGCCCAAGCGTCAACGAGCTTTGCCCCTATTCCGGCAAGCCCATCACCGAAGATGCGTTCTTTCTAGAGCTTGGCGGCAAGGTCTACGGGTTCTGCAACACCGGGTGCCGCGACAAGACCATCGCCGATCCCGAGGCATGGGCCAACTTCATGAAGCTGGTGGCCTAGCAGACGCCGCTACCGCGCCAACATCTTCAACCCTTGCGTCACGTCCATCCGCACGGCGAGGCGCAAGGCGGGCTCGTCCCCGGCCTTCAGCGCCGCCAAGATCATCGTGTGGTGGCGCGGCGGCTCGGTCTTGCGTAACCGCCCATAGAGGCTGCGCATCGTCGGTCCAAGTTGCAGCCACACCGTTTCCGCCATCGCCAGCATCGCAGGCGCTTGGGCGCGCAGATACAGCGTGCGGTGAAATTCGAGGTTCGTGCGAATATAGCCGACGGAATCGCCCGCAGCGATGACCTTGCCGATGGAGTTTTGGATCATCTCGAGCCGCTCGATCAGCGCGATATGAGCGCGCGGCAAGGCGCGGGCGGCCAGTTCAGGTTCCAGCAATGCGCGCAGCGCGGCCAGCTCCTCGATCCGGTCGGCAGTCAATTCCGGCGTGGACACCCGCCCCGAGGCCGACAGCATTAGCGCGCCTTCGGCTGCCAAGCGCCGGACGCTCTCGCGCGCCGGGGTCATCGACACATCAAATGTCTTGCCGATACCGCGCAGGGTCAGGGCTTGGCCGGGGTCCATCTCGCCGTGCATAATTTGGCTGCGCAGCGCGCGGTAGACGCGGTCATGGGCAGCGCCTGCAGGTGTTGCGGGGGCAAGCGGGGCGTCGGGGCGGTTTTGTAAAAGCATGCGCGGCATGTGATCACAAATAGCGCTTATGTCAAACGCAGCGGCCCAAATCCTCTCGTGAGAATTTGCAAAACTCCACGTGGAGTTTTGGCCCCCTTAGAACCGATACCGGTGCAGATCCGTCCCATGATCGCGCAGCCATTTGCGGTGGCGCGCGTAATCCGGGCACAGCCCCGCCGTCACAGCCCAGAACCGCTCCGAATGGTTCATCTCGGCCAAATGCGCGACCTCGTGGGCGGCAACGTAATCGAGCACCTCAGGCGGGGCCATAATCAGCCGCCACGAATACATTAGAGCGCCCTCAGCCGAGCATGACCCCCAGCGCGAGCGCGTGTCGCGCAAGGTGATACGGGCAATTGGCCGACCAAGCTGGGCGGCATAGCGGTGCGATGCCTCGCTCAATGCCTCACGCGCCTTCAGCTTCAACAAGGATTGCACGGCGCTGCCCACATGGGGCGAGCCCGGCCAGACCTCGATCCCCGCTTCGGTCAGGCGCGGGCGTTTCTTAGCACCCTCAACAATCTCAAGCACCTCGCCCCGCACAGGCACGCGCGCGCCAAACCCCACGCTCTGGCTCGGCACGAACTGCGCCAGATGCCCCCGCACCCAATCGGCACGTTCATGGGCAAAGGCCATGGCCTCGCGCTCGGACACAAACCGGGGCGCGGTCAGCGTGACCCGCCCGTCAAGGCGCGAAACACGCAAGGATAACCGCTTGGCACGGGGCGAAAAGCGCAGCGTCACCGGGATCGGTGGCGTGCCGGGAAGGACAGGCTGAGACATCACGCTCACCCTCGCATGGAACCAATAAGGGCAAAAGCCTTTGACACGGGGCACGGCCTGTGGCAACCGACCGCGATCCCTTATCCGACCGTTAGCTCAAGGAGCCATGGATGCCCAAGGAAGAATGGGGCGTTAAGCGCCTTTGCCCGCAAACCGGCAAGCGATTCTACGACATGAACCGCTCGCCTATCATTAGCCCTTATACGGGCGAAGTCGTCGAGATCGAGACAGGGCGCAAGTCCACCGTCGGCGTGACCTCGAAGGCCATGAAAGCCAAGCCCGCCAAGGTGGTGGAGCCCGAAGAAGAAGCCGTGCTCGATGATGACGACACAGATGATGTCGATCTGGGCGATGATGTGCTCGAGGACGATGATGACGAAGATACCGTAGCCCTCGACGATCTGGCCGATGTGGCCGCCGAGGACAACGACGACTGATCCAAGCGTGGCGGTGTTTTGGGTCTTGCGCTTGGTGCGAGGCCCTCCTATGACACCGCCACTCGACGGCGCATAAACGCGCCCGATGGGGCCTTAGCTCAGCTGGGAGAGCGCCTGCATGGCATGCAGGAGGTCAGCGGTTCGATCCCGCTAGGCTCCACCAAATTCCTTATGCGAATCCGTATACCGAAGGTCCGGTTTCCACTGGACGTGTCGCGTCCATAGCGAGGGATCGTTTGTGAGCTGCGCGGTGAAGGTTCGATTCCCGCACATACCGCCGACCCCGAAATTCCTTGCCTTGATACCGCTGATCTTGTGACCGCCTCCATTTCGCGCAACTCGTAAAGTTCGATATCAGGCCTCCGGCGCGCTTCACCTTTTCGGGGAAAACTGGGGGGAACGATGTGATCAGCCCTGTAGTTTTCTGAGGCCACCTGCAGCCATGAGGGCAAACCTCAACGTAAAAAGGAAAGAGCCCCGCACATAAAACGCTTTTGACGGATATTTTGCGCAATAAGCCTGATCACCTGACGCTGACTTTACGCACGCTGTTCAAAGATGGACCCACGAAGACAGTAACCACAGCAAAGGATCCAGGACATGCCAGCAACTTTTACAAACTCAGAAGCTCTCGCACACTCCGCTCACCCAGACACCTCGTCACTGTTGCTGCGTATATTGAACTGGATTGCCACAAAAGACGCAGGTTACCGTCAAGCAGTCAAACTTCGTGGGCAGCCTGACGAACGCCTCAAGGATATGGGCATCACCCGCCAGCAAGCCGATCAAGGATTCTACGGTAAGTACGGTAACAAAAGCGCTGACCAAGACCCCATCGTTTTGATCCGGGGCAGGTAACTTCCAAAGTCATGCTGCGGTTCCGTCATGTCAATTCAATGACGAAGGGTTCAGGCGGCGTTCAAGTTGGTGGCACTTTTTGGCTGCCATACTTGTGCGACCAAACATCAAGCCTACGGATAAGAAATACCAACGGAAAAACCACGGGGCTACGAAGAAGAAAAAGGCCATTGCGAGAACAAGGCTAGGGACGAATATTAGGGTCGGCCATCTAACCGTTAGAACGGTGTAAAACACCAACAGCGGCAGAAATGGCAAACTCCAAATCCATAGGGTCGCAGCAAAAAATAGTGCGAACAGTGGCATCCGCTCCGCCGATTTCAATGCCCAAAGCTCATGACGAGTGAACCCGACAGATATCCAGGATTTAAGGAACGTCTGATTAACGGGTTCGGCTGCGCCGAGATGACGGTTTGATCGCTTTGCGGGGCAAAAAATGGGCTGTTGGAAGTCGATCTCTCGGGTTCAGGTCCGCTCTTTCGGCGGTTTGGCGGTCTTTGGGCAGACTCGTCCTCATGCCATCAGCTTTTTTCGGACCAGGAACAGGTTGCCGAGCGCAAACAGCGTGAAGAGCTGAGCACGGTTCTTGGCAAGCCCCCTGTAGCGAGTCTTTACATGACCGAACTGGCGTTTGATGACGCGGAAGGGGTGCTCGACCTTGGCCCTGACCATAGCGATCACCCGATTGATCTTCTCGTCGATGGCGTCGAGCTTGCCGCCCTTGGGCGCTTTGCGCATGACACCCCAGACCTTGCCCGGTCCTTTGAAGGCGGCCTCGCGTTCGGAGCTCACATACCCTTTATCGGCCCAGACGGAGGTTTCGTCGCCATGCAGCAGGTCGTCCCAGACCTGACTGTCGTGGAGCTTGGCGGTTGAGGTCTCAAGGCTGTGGGTCACGCCGCTGTCGGCATCGACGCCGATATGCGCCTTCATGCCAAAATACCAGTCGTTGCCCTTCTTCGTCGAAGACATTTCAGGGTCACGCCCCTTGGACTTGTTCTTGGTCGAAGACGGCGCATCGATGATCGTCGCATCCACCAGCGTGCCCGAGCGCAAGCCGATGCCCCTGTCGGTAAGATGGGCATTCACACCGGCGAAGATCGCCTCGGTCAGCTCGTGCCGCTCCAGCAGGTGGCGGAAGTTGAGGATGGTGGTCTCATCAGGAATGCGGTCATCGCCCAGCTCGATCCCGGCAAAGCTGCGCATCGCCTCGCTGTCGTAGAGCATCTCTTCCGCCATCGGATCGCTCAATGCATACCAATTCTGAAGGAAGTAGACCCGTAGCATCAGCTCCAAAGGCATCGGCGGGCGACCGCCCTTCGGCCCGATTTTCGGATAGTGCGGCACGATCAGCGCCAAAAGACGGAGCCAGGGCACCACCGCATCCATCTCCGCCAGGAACAGTTCCCGCCGCGTCTGCTTCTTCTTCATCGCATTACGAAGACCGGGAAAGGCGGGCTGCTTTGGCATCGGATGGGCTCCTTGGAGGGATGCTACAATCTTACCAGATCATGCCAAAATGAGAAGGTTTTTCAGACGTTCCTTAAGTGTGATCATCGCTTCACAATAGTGGAATCTTGATCTGGTTTCCATGCTACCAGCTCTACATCGCCGCAATCTGAAATAAGAGAAAACAATCGTATGTGCGTTCCAAGAACCACCGCATGTTGAACGGCAACACTTACATTCAAGCAGAGGCACGTTCCTAGAAAGCAGTTACAGGCCCTGACGCCGTCAAAGGCCAGTTCGACTTGTCCATCATTTATCTAACCTTATAATATCGCACACCAAAACGCGCCCTGCTCCCTCACCCCTTCCCCGCCATACCTTCCAAGATCGGGCAATCGGGCCGGTCATCGCCTGCACAGGACGACACCAGCGTCGCGAGTGTCCTGCGCATCTCGCCCAGCTCGTTGAGCTTGCGGTCAATCTCGCGCAGATGCGCCTCGGCGATGCGCTTCACATCCCCGCTCGCACGCGCCTTGTCATCGTATAGCCGCAGCAGATCGCGGCATTCGTCCACGCTGAACCCGAGCGCACGCCCTCGGCCCACAAAGGCCAGCTTGTGCAGATCAGTCTCGCAAAACGCGCGGTACCCATTGGCGCTGCGCCCCGGCGCGACCAAACCTATTTCCTCGTAATAGCGGATGGTCTTGACGGGCAGACCCGTGCGCGCTGCGGCATCCGAGATGTTCATGTCGCCACCTCCGCGCGGTTCTGCAATGGATGCGCGGTGGCGGCCACAGACGGCCCCTCCAGTCGCACTGCCTTCAGCCGCAGCGCGTTGCTCAGCACAAACACACTCGACAGCGCCATGGCACCCGCCGCAAGGATCGGCGACAATTGCCACCCGAACGCCGGGTAGAACAGGCCTGCTGCCACCGGGATCAAGGCCACGTTATAGGCAAACGCCCAAAACAGGTTCTGGCGGATGTTGCGCATGGTGCGGCGCGAAATATCCACCGCGCGCGCCACGCCTTGCACGTCGCCGGACATCAAGACCACATCGGCGGCCTCAATCGCAATGTCGGTCCCGGTGCCGATGGCGAGACCCACATCGGCGACCGCAAGCGCGGGGGCGTCGTTGATCCCGTCGCCAACGAAGGCCACCTTTCCATGGGCCTTCAGCCGTTCCAGCGCTTCGGTTTTACCGCTCGGCAGCACCTCAGCCACAACCTCGTCGATGCCGAGTTGCCGCGCAATCGCGTCCGCCGCCCCCTGCGCATCGCCTGTGATCATCACCGTCCGCAGCCCCATGCCGTGCAGCGCGCGGATTGCCTCGGCGCTGCTGGCCTTCACCGTGTCGGCCACCGCGAACACCGCAACACAGGCCCCATCTAGCGCCACAAACACCGGGGTTTTGCCCGCGTCCGCGAACCCATCTGCGCGCACGGCCAGATTGCCGACCTCAATCCCCTCGGCAGCCATCATCCGCGCGGCCCCAACCAACAGCGCACGCCCGTCAACGAGGCCCCTCACGCCGTGTCCGACGACCGCCTCGACATCGCTGGCCGCCTGCATCACAAGGCCCTTGTCCTGCGCCGCGCTCACCAAGGCCTCCGCAATCGGGTGCTCGGACGCCTGCTCAAGGCTCGCCACCAGACCGAGCACCGCATCCCGGTCTTCCCCGTCTACCACCTCGAAATCCGTCAAGATCGGCTTGCCCTCGGTCAGTGTCCCGGTCTTGTCGAACGCCACCACGGCCACGTCGCTCAGTGCCTGCAACGCCACGCCTTTTCGGATCAGGACGCCCATTTCAGCCGCGCGCCCCGTGCCAACCATGATGGAGGTCGGCGTCGCCAGCCCCATCGCGCAAGGGCACGCGATGATTAGCACCGCAACGCCTGCAACAAGCGCGTGGGTCAGCGCAGGCTCCGGTCCGAACAAGACCCATACCATCACCGTCACCACCGCAATCGCTAGGACCGCTGGCACGAACCAGAGCGTCACCCGGTCCACCAAAGCCTGAATCGGCAGTTTGCTGCCTTGAGCGTCCTCCACCATGCGGATGATTTGGGCCAGCGTGGTATCGGCCCCCACCGCGGTCGCCGTGACCGTCAGCGCGCCTGTGCCATTGACCGTGCCGCCTGTCACCGCAGCGCCAAGCGCCTTGGCCACGGGCAGCGGTTCGCCTGTGATCATCGCCTCGTCGATATAGCTGCTGCCAGAGGCGACCACGCCGTCCGCCGCCAGCCGCTCGCCGGGCCGGATGTGCAACAGATCGCCCAAGCGCAATTCGGAAACTGCTACGTCAATGATCGCACCGTCTCGTTCGACCCTTGCGGTGCTGGGCGCGAGACGGATCAGTTTGGCAATCGCAGCTCCTGTGCGGCCCTTGGCGCGCGCTTCTAGCCAGCGGCCAAGAAGGATCAGCGTGACAATCACGGCGGCTGCCTCAAAATAAACGGCGCGCGAGGCTGCGGGCAGAAGCGCTGGTGCAAACAACGCGACGACCGAAAAGCCGTATGCCGCCGAGGTGCCCAGCGCCACAAGGCTGTTCATATCCGGCGCGCGCCTAAGCAGCGCAGGATAGCCGCTGGTGTAGAAGCGTCGACCCGGGCCGAGCAGCAGCACCGTGGTCAACGCAAACTGGATCATCCACGAGGTTTGCAACCCGATGGACTGGACAATGGCGTGGTGCAGCGCGGGGATCAGGTGGCTGCCCATTTCCAGCACAAACACCGGCAAAGCCAGCACGAGGGCCAGCAAGAAGGATCGGCGCAGTTCTTCGGCCTCATCCGCCTTCCGCGCGCTTGCATCCTGGGTCTGCTCGGCGTCCATGCTGCGCGCCCGATAGCCCGCGTCGGTGACAACCTGCGCCAAGGCCGCCGCGTCGGTGCTGCCAGCCAGATAGGTCACATGCCCCGTCTCGGTCGCCAAATTCACACTTGCCGTCACTACACCGGGCGTGGCGATCAAAGCGCGTTCGGCCCGCCCAACACAGGACGCGCAAGACAGGTTTTCGATCTGCAACCGGGCCTCTGCCATGCGTGCCGGATAGCCCGCGTCTGTTAAGACTTTTGCCAGATCAGCGGCACTTTGGCCGCCCGCAAGCCGCAATTGTGCCGTCTCGCCTGTCAGGTTCACCGCCACGTCTGCCACACTTGGCATTGCGTCAAGGGCACGTTGGACGCGCGCCGCACAACCTCCGCAGGTCATACCGGTGATTTGGGTGCGGATCAGGGGGGTGGTCGTGGTCATGGAAAAATCCTTTCGACCTCACACATAGGGGCTCCAGTAACTGGAAGGTCAAGGCCGTCCCCTGCGACCTGTTGCACAAACCCGCCCTGCACCGAACGCACCGCTGACGAGCGGTTAACCTTCCTCAGTTATATCCCCTGTCATCGGATCCGAACGACGCCGCGCAGGGCTTTCCACCCTGTCCGGCCATGAAGTGAAGTGGTTTCCCATGCCAGACCAACGGCATGGCCCGGACCGCGCGCAACGACGGGGGCAAACACCCTCGAAGGGCAGGCCAGTGGGGTAAAATCCCGCCTTGGCACACGGAGATCACGATCTGCAATTGATGCGGGCCCGTATCTTCCACACGTTTCCAGACAGAGCACAGCCTCCCCTGCCCGGACACATCCGGTCGCAGGGCAAAGCTGCGTGCTGTTCAGGATTAAGCGGTCTGCGCCTTGGCAAATTGGGCGGCATAGGCCTTATAGGCAGGCAAGGTCGCGGCCTTCATTGCGCGCTGCCCATCAGTCAAGGCGCGCTTGGCCCGCGCAGGGCGCCCGGCCCATAACACGCCATCGGTGAGCACTTGGCCCGGTTCCGTCTCGGTCCCAGCCGCCACCAGCACATCGCGCCCAACAATCGTGCCGGGGGCGAGGCGCGCGCCAATGCCGATCAGCGCGCCATCCGACACCTCAACACTGTCCAAGGTCACGTTATGGCCAATTGTCACGTCCGCCCCGATCACCGTGGGCGCAGACCCGCTCAGCAGGACCGAGTTATCTTGCACATTGGTCCCCGCACCAACCCGCAGCCCGTGGCGACTGCCATCGAGGATGCAGCCGAAAAACACGCTGGTGTCCGCGCCCATATGGACATCGCCGCGCACCAGCACGGAGTTGGCCACAAACAGCGGCGTACCTTGCACAGCGCTCGCACCATCTTCGGTCGGGCGCGGCGCGGCTTGAGCCTGCACAGCCTTGCGCGCGCGGTCCAAGTCTTGCGGTGTGACCCGCCGCACGGGCTTGGCCGGACTGCCCGCGTAAAGCCAACCACCCTCAAGGCTTGAGCGCGGAAATACCGTCGCCCCCGCCGCCAAGATCAGGCCTTCGCCCAAGGTCGATCCGTCAAGGATCACAGCACCCGCCTCGATCACGCAGCCATCGGCAACGTCGCAAGCATGGATCACAGCACCCGCACCTGCTGTCACATCATCGCCGATATGCGTCGGCAAAAGCCCGTGCGAGATATGGACTGTGCCGCCCGCGCCAAGGCTAAAGTTGCGCCCGATGCGCACGTAATGCCCATCTGCGCGGATCACCGCGCGCGGCCCGAGCCGAGCACCCGCCCCAAGCGTCGCACGCCCCAGCACGGCAGAGCCAACCGCAGCCTCAACAGGACCATCAATTTGCGGCGAGATACCGTCATAGGGCAAAACCGTCAGCATTAGAAAACCGGGGTTTCGCGGTAGGTGCCCCAGACCTCTTTCAGGGTCTCGATGATGTCGCCCATGGTTGCCCCCTCGCGCACCAACTCGACCGTGACCGGCATGATGTTGGTGCCGTCGTCCTTGGCGACCTCGACCAATTCGGCCAGCAGCGCGTCGATCTTGGTCTGGTCACGTTCGGCGCGGACGCGCTTTGTGCGGCTGATCTGACGCTCGGCAGTGGCGATGTCGTAAGGGTGGGTCTCTATCTTTACGTCGCTCTCGTCCTCGATAAATGCGTTCACGCCGATTTTTGTCTGCTCGCCCGCCTGAATGCGCAGAGCAGTGTCATAGGCGAAATCAGCGATGTGCTTTTGGAACCAGCCATCGTTGATCATCTGGATCGCACCGCCATTTGCGTCGATCTCGTCGAGCAGCTCGAAGATACGCTTCTCATACTCGTTGGTCAGCGCCTCGACATAGTAAGACCCGCCCAACGGATCGACCACGGACGTCACATTCGTCTCATGCGCGATGATCTGCTGGGTGCGCAGCGCCATGCGCATCGCGTCCTCGGTCGGGATGGCAAACGCCTCGTCATAGCCGTTGGTGTGCAGCGATTGCGCGCCGCCCAGCACCGCCGACATCGCTTGCATCGACGTGCGCACCACGTTGATCATGTATTGCGGCTTGGTCAGCGTGGCCGCTGCGGTCTGGCAGTGAAAGCGCAGGCGCATCGATTCCGGCTTCTTGGCCCCGAACCGTTCCTTCATGATCTTGGCGTAGCAGCGGCGCAGGGCGCGGAATTTGGCAACCTCCTCAAACATATCGTTCTGGGAGACGAAGAAGAAGGCGAGGCGAGGGGCAAATTCGTCCACATCCATGCCGGTTTTCATGACCTCCTCGACATAGACGATCAGGTTGGCGAGGGTGAAGGCCGCCTCGTGCAACGGCGACGAGCCTGCTTCCGAGATATGGTAGCCCGAGATGTTGATCGGGTTGTAGCGTGGCAATTCACGGGCCGAATAGGCGATCATGTCCCGCACGATCCGCACAGAAGGCGCAATCGGGAAGATGTATTCCTTCTGCGCCATGTATTCCTTCAAGATGTCGGCTTGCGTGGTGCCCGACAGCTTGGCCTTGTCGAGGCCGCGCTTTTCGGCCAGCGCCACATACATCGCCAACATGATCCAAGCCGAGGGGTTGATGGTCAGCGACACGGAGATGTTCTCCAGGTCGATCCCGTCAAACAGCGCCTCCATATCCGCCAGCGTGTCCACGGCCACGCCTTCGCGGCCTACTTCGCCGTCACTCATGGGGTGGTCGCTGTCGTAGCCCATAAGCGTGGGCATATCGAAGTCCGTCGACAGACCCGTCTGGCCCTGTTCGATCAGGTATTTGAAGCGCCCATTGGTGTCCTCGGCAATGCCAAAGCCCGCGATCTGGCGCATGGTCCAGTTGCGGCCCCGGTACATGGTTGGATATGGCCCGCGCGTGAACGGATACTGGCCCGGCAGACCGATATCCTCGGCAGGGGTGTCGGCAATATCGGCGGCTGTATAGGTCCGCTTGATCGGAATGCCGGTGTTGGTGAAGAACGCTTCGCGCCGCTCGGGGGCGCGGGCGAGGAATTTGGCAACCTCGTCTGCCTCCCACTTCTCGTAGGCGGATTGGGTTTCTTCGGGCGAGGTTTGTGAAAGCGGTTTGGTCATGGCGTGGTGCCTTCCGTGAACTGTCGGACAAGGGTTTCGGCGGCGGTATAGGGATCGGTCTCGCGGGCGGTGATGGCGGCTGCGTGCTGGGTGGCACTTGCGGCCTGCTCGGTGCGGAACCGCTCCAGCACCAGCGTCTCGGCGGCCTTGGCAAGCCGGAAGGCTGCAATGCGCGCACGGCGATCCCTGCCCGCTTCGCCTTGGGTCGCGGCGTGGTGCTTGGCCATGGCAGCCGTTAGGTCTTCAAAGCCTTCGCGCTTGTAGCTGCTTAGGCCAATCACCGGCGCGTTCCAGCTGCCTTTGGGCCTGCCGCCGAGGCCCTCAGTCAGCATCATCTTCAGGTCAGTGATCGTGCGATTGGCATCGGATCGGTCGCATTTGCTGACCACATGGATATCGGCGATCTCGAGGATACCTGCTTTGATCGCTTGCACCTCGTCGCCGAGACCCGGCGCGCTGACGACAACCGTGGTATGGGACGCATTGGCGATCTCGACCTCGTCCTGGCCGACGCCGACAGTCTCGATCAAGATATAATCGAACCCGCCCACATCGAGCACATCGACCACATCAAGCGCCGCATGCGCCATCCCTCCAACCGCCCCGCGCGTCGCCATGGAGCGGACGAACACATCCTCGTCCAGCGCCAGATCGGCCATGCGAATACGGTCACCGAGGATGGAGCCGCCGGAATACGGGCTGGACGGATCAATCGCCACAACTGCCACGCGTTTATCGAGCGCGCGCAGGTGCTTGACGAGTTCCGCCACGAGCGTAGACTTGCCCGACCCCGGCACCCCGGTGATGCCGATGACCTGCGCATGTCCCGCACGCTTGTAGATTTCGCCCAAGGCGGGACGTGCCTCGGGGCTGACGGCCTCGGCCCGCGAGATCAGCCGCGCGATGGCAAAGCGTTCGCGCGCCTCGATCCGGGGGACCAGATCGGCGCTGGGGATAAACGCCTTTCTCATGCCTGCTGCTGGGCCAAGGCGGCCTGCAACTCGGCCCGGTTGTCGATGACACGGCGGGCTTTGAAATCTGTCCGCTCGATGGTGTTTTGCGCCGCAATCTCGATGCCTGCACGCACACCACACAGCTTTGCCAGATGGGTGCGCGCACTGGCACGAAACACCTCAACCGCGTCCGCCCCGTTGTGCGCAATTGCATCCGAGACCTCGATGCGGATCACCATTTCGTCCATCGCGGCCTCGCGGCTGATGACGATGCGGTGCTCGCCGCCGTAACCGTCCAGTTGGTTCAGAGCTGCGTCAATCTCGGACGGGTAGACGTTTTCGCCGCGCACGGTGAACTGATCATCGATGCGCCCGATGATGCCTTGAGGCAGCGACGGATAGGTTCGCCCGCATCCTGTGGGGCCATCTTTCCACAACGCCAGATCGCCGGATTTGTAGCGGATCATCGGCTGGCTGGTGCGTTCCAGATGCGTGTAGATCGGCGTGCCGCGTTGGCCGTAAGGCACGCGCACATGAGAGGTCGGATCGCAAACCTCAGTATAGACGATGTCCTGCCAGCAGAGCATCCCTTCCGCCCCCTCGGCCCCGCCCAGATGCATCCACGGCGTCATCTCGCCCATCGATCCGCTGTCATAGACCTTGGCACCATACAGCTCTTCGATGCGGTCGCGGATACCGGGGATCGATGCGCCCGGCTCGCCGGAGAAGAACAGCACTTTCAGGCCGAAGTCGCGCGGGTTCAGGCCTTCTTCCTTGGCGACGGCGGCAAGGTGCAGCGCGTAGGTGGGCGTGCCGTAGAAGGCGGCCGGCTTCAGCATGTTCAGCCACTGCGCACAGCGCGCCGACATGCCGGTCGCGCCCGCGCCAAACGGGAAGGTCTTGGCCTGCAACCGCTCGGACCCGGCCAGCGCGCCCCAGGATCCCATATAGAGCGAGAAAATCGCCGCCACGCAGATCGTGTCGCCCGGACGCAGGCCCATCGCCCACATGATCCGCGCATGGGCGTTCGAGATCGAGCGCCAGTCATCGCGGCTGATCGCAAAGGCCGTTGGTCGCCCGGTGGTCCCGGAGGTGCCGTGGATATGATGCACCTCGGACGGGTCTACACACAGGTAGTCGCCAAAGGGCTGGTGGGCTTCTTGGGCGGCGCGAAGATGGGCCTTCTCGACAACCGGAACCTTCTCCTCGAAATCCTCGAGGGATTTCAGCATCGACGGGTGGAATCCCGCCTCGTCCCAATGGCGCTTATAGAACGGGGCCTTGTCATAGGCGTAGGTGCACAACTCTTGCAGACGCCCCAAGATCGCCTTCTCGCGGTCCGAAGCATGCATGGTCTCGCGCTTGGGAAACCAGTAACGGCTGGAGGCATCGGGGAAGTAGCTGTCGTCGAAGCGGGGTGGGAAACTCCACTGTTCCATCAGCGCGGCCCGCGTTCTTCGACAAGCTGGGTCAGGCGCGCGACGATCTGGGCGGGGGGCGTGTCTTGCAACAACACCTCAGCCACACCCATCTCTTTCAGCGCCGCGACATCCTCGTCGGGCATCACACCGCCTGCGACAAGGATCATGTCCTCGACATTTTGATCGGCGAGCATTTTGAAGATCTTCGGGAACACTGTCATCTGCACGCCCGACAAGAGCGACACGCCGAGGATATCTACGTCTTCTTGGACGGCGGCCGCGACCACCTCTTCTGCCGAGCGGTGCAGCCCGGAATAGATCACGTCCATGCCAGCGTCCCGCAATGTGCGGGCGACGACCTTGACGCCTCGGTCATGGCCATCAAGACCTACCTTGGCCAATAGAATACGAATTGGTTGCGCCACGTCACGCCCTCCCCTGCGTTCAGTATTTCGTATACGAAATACGAAATTGCATATGGCGTCAAGACCGGGTTAAGATCACGCATCTGACGGATGGACAAAATCATGGACGCGCTCGGCCCCAAAACCTCGCTGGTGGATCAGACCTATCAGGCCATGCTTGATGCGATATGCACCGGGCAACTCAAACCCGGCGCGCGCCTGTCGCAAGATCAACTGGCCGCCGAGCTTGGCGTCAGCCGCCAACCCGTAAACAGTGCGATTGCCATGCTGAAGACCCAGCGCTTTGTCGAAGACACCGGGCGGCGCGGGGTTGTTGTGGCCCCGGTGGATCCGGTGTTTTTTCAGTCGATCTACCAGTTCCGCTCGGGCGTTGATCCTGTCGCGGTCGAGCTGGCCACCCAGAACCTGACCGAGGCCGGGATTGCGCAAGCGATCGAGGTCATTGGCGCAGGCGAGATCGCCATCAAGACGGGCAAGCCAGAAGATGCCATCCGCGCGGATATGCGTTTCCATGATCTGACCTACGCGCTATCGGGCAACACCCTGATCCGTGACGCGATGAAACTGAACTGGCGTCACCTTCAACGCGGCATGGCCGTTGTGCTGGCCAATCCCGGCATGACCGAAGCGGTCTGGACCGAGCACCGCGAAATCCTCGACCATATGATCGCCGGAGACGCAAAACGGGCCGCCGAGGCCGCCTGTTTGCATGTCATAAACGCCGCCAAGCGGATCGTGTCAGAGTAGACCGTCGGGCATGTGCTGCTGCGACCGTGCGTCGATCTTGCGGAACCAGAAGGTCAGGATGCTGGCGGTGATCACGATGAACAGAGAATAAAGCACAGGCACCGCGAGGATTTCCTGCTGCTGCGTTCCCTCGAACGTCAACACCACCAAAGCGACGGCCAAAGGCCCATTCTGGATACCCGTCTCAAGCGCGATAGTGCGCGCGTTGCGCGGATGCAGGCGCAGGGCGGTGGCGAAGGTGAAGCCCACCGCGATGCCAAGACAGCCGATGGCGATGGCCGAGGCAAAGACAGGCCAAGGCGTGGACAACAGGAACTCCCAGTTGGTGGGCACCCAGCTGACCATCAAGAACACGATGAAGAAGATGCCAAGCGCACTGCCCGCAAGCTCTACCAACGCACCGATATTGGCGTTCAGCTTGCGGATGATCATGCCCAGCGCCACAGGTACCAACAGGATAATCAGCGTCGCCACGATGTTGGCGGTCGGGATGTCGATATCCAAGCCGCGCGCATAAAGCACCAGCAGCAGCGGGATCAGCACAACGCCAAATACGGTGGAGTTCACCGTCATTAGCACCGACAGCGCCAGATTGCCCTTGGAGAAATAGGTAAAGATGTTCGAGGTCGTGCCACCGGGCATACAGCCCATGATCAGCAGGCCGATGATAATCGGCTCGGACAGAGGCAACGTGAAGGCGAGGCAGAACGCCACGAACGGCATAATCCCGTATTGCGAGGTCAGCCCGATGACGAGGCCGTAGGGCCGCTTGAGCGCCAGCGTAAAGTCCTTCATCGTCAGCGACGCGCCCATCCCCAGCATGATCACGGCAATCATGATCGCAAGGATGGCCTGTTGGAATTCCGATACCATGGCTTAGGCCTCCGTCTTTGCAGGGTGAGCGGCAATATCGGCCACGCGCAGGTCTTTGCGCAGGATCTTACCCACGTTGGATTTGGGCAGATCGCCGCGCAGCTCTAGCTGCTTGGGCACTTTATATCCGGTCAGATGCTCGCGGCAGTAAGCGCGCACAGCATCCAGCGTAATGTCAGTGCCGTCTGTGACAATGAAGGCTTTGACGGCCTCGCCCGCCTCGCCGTCCGGCACACCGATCACGGCGGATTCGACCACGCCGGGCATGCCTGCCAAGCAATCCTCGATCTCGTTGGGATAGACGTTGAAGCCCGACACGATGATCATGTCCTTCTTGCGGTCCACGATGCGGAAGAAGCCGTTCGGCTCCATCACCGCAATGTCGCCGGTGCGGAAGAAGCCGTCCTCGGTCATGACCTTGGCGGTCTCGGCGGGGTTGTTCCAATAGCCCGTCATCACCTGCGGGCCGCGTGCGCTCAGCTCGCCGGCCTCGCCGGGGGCGACTTCATTGCCCTCCTCATCCAGTAGCTTGATCTCGGTCGACGGCATCGGCAGCCCAATCGTGCCGATCTTCGCGCCACCAATGGGATTGCCGGTCAGAACAGGCGAGGTTTCGGTCAACCCGTAGCCTTCGATAATATCGGTGCCGGTCATCTCACGCCACCGGTCCGCAACGGGGCCGTGCAGCGCCATGCCCCCCGCGAAGGAGGCCTTTAGGTGCTTCGGAGGGCGCTCAGAAAACCAAAACTCGTTCATCAAGCCGTTGAACAGCGTGTTCACGCCGACGATCCACGTCACCTGATAGTTCTCGAACGCCCTCTTGAGGCTCGATAAGGGGCGTGGGTTCGGGATCAGCAAGTTGCGATTGCCCAGCCAGAAGAAGCCCAGCAGGTTCAGGGTGAAGGCAAGGATGTGATAGGTCGGGATCGCGGTCAAAACGACCTCCTCGCCCTTCTTCACGTGGCTGTCCATCCAGGTCATCGTCTGGGACATGTTCATCACCAGATTGCCTTGGGTCAGGATCGCGCCCTTGCTGACGCCCGTGGTGCCCCCGGTATATTGCAGGCAGGCCACAGCTGATCGGTCGAGATGTTCGGCATAGACGGCCGGATCAATCCCCTCCGCCTTGATCCGTTTGCGCGCAGCTTTCAGCGCGTCCGGCAACCGCACATGGGGCTGCGAAATCGGCTTGATCGTCTGGTCCCAGTATTTCTGGATCGCTGAAATCGTGCCCCGCACAGCGCGCGGCATGAACTCGGGCACGCGGGTGACGATGATATTGGGGATCGCGTAGGATTGCAGCGCCTCGGCCAGCTTGTCGGTGAACATGTCCACGACGATCAGCGCTTGCGGCTCGGCATCCTTGAACTGCTTGCCCATCTCCTCGCCCGTATAAAGCGGATTGATGTTCACCAGAACGCAGCCCGCTTTGAACACGCCAAAAGCCACGACAGGGATCGGCAGCGAGTTCGGCGCTTGCAACGCAACGCGGTCGCCTTCGTTCAATCCCAACTCTTCGCGCAGATAGACGGCGAACTCGTCCGACATCTCATCGACTTGCGCAAACGACAGATTGCCGAACATGCCGTTGGGCATGACGATGGTATACGCTGGGCGCTTGCCGTAGGTCGCCGCAGCTTGGCGCACCAAATCGGCGAGGGTTTTGAACGGAGGCTCGGGCGCAAATTCCGGCACACCGTCCGGATACATATCAAGCCATGGTTTTAGATCACGCCCGTCGGCCATGGTCATACCTCCCCAAGTAAGTCCTAATCGGAGACGGTCTTTGCGCCGCATACTCCACCGATCCGGAGACTGCCTTGATTGCGACAAATAGGCTAGCCGGAAAAACATGTTTCGAGCGGGCCGCAAAAGCAAAGACCCAACGTCACGGGGGCGTTAGGTTCCTATATCTGCCTTCATGCGCGTGGATTTGGGATCGTAAAGCGGCGCGAGGCTGGCTTTGGCCGCAAAGCGTTTGCCCGCAATCTCGATCTGGTAAGTGCTCGCCAGCACCTCTTCGACGCTTTGACCTGCGCATGGCACGTAACCCATGGCGATGCCCGCGCCCAGCGCATGGCCATAGTTGCCGGACGTGACCATGTTCACCAGCGCTCCATCGCGCACGATGCCCTCATTGTGGAACACAAACGCAGCCGGATCTTCCATCTGGAATTGCAGCATTCGGTTGGCCAACCCGCTTTCTTTCTTGCGCAGCACCGCATCGCGCCCGATGAAATCACCCTTGTCGGGCTTCACGGCAAAGCCAAGCCCGGCCTCCAGCACGTGATCCTCGTCGGTGATGTCGTGGCCCCAGTGGCGAAAGCCCTTCTCGATCCGCAAGCTGTCCATGGCGTGCAGACCGACCAGTTTCAGGCCGTGATCTGCGCCCGCGTCCATAAGCGTCTCGAACATATGCGCGGCCTGATCGGTGGGCATATACAGCTCCCAGCCAAGCTCGCCCACATAGCTAACCCGGTGCGCACGGACGAGGCCGAGGCCCATCTCGATCTCGGTCGCCCGCCCAAACGGATGGTTGGCGTTGGAAAAATCATGCGGGCTAACCGCGCCCAACACATCGCGGGCCTTTGGCCCCATGACACAGAGCACAGATTCCGCCGATGTCATGTCCGTGATGACCACGAAATCATCGCCCTTATGGCGGTTCAGCCAAGACATATCGCGGATAACCGTCGCGGCGGGGGTCACCAGCAGATAGGCCGTCTCAGACAGGCGCGTTACAGTCAGATCGCATTCGATCCCGGCATGGTCGTTGAGCATCTGAGTATAGACGATGCGGCCAACTTCCACGTCCATTTGCGCGCCGCAGAGGCGTTGCAGGAAGGCGCAGGCTTGCGGGCCTTCGACGCGGATTTTGCCGAACGATGTCATGTCATACAGGCCAACGCCCTCGCGCACGGCCATGTGCTCAGCACGTTGGTTGTCGAACCAGTTCTGGCCGTGCCAATCGTAGGCGTATTCCGGCGTCTGGCCTTCGGTCGCAAACCAGTTCGCGCGCTCCCACCCGGCAGTTTCGCCGTAGACAGCACCCGCCGCTTTGAGGTGTTCGTGCAAGGGCGAGCGGCGCACCCCGCGCGCTGTCTCAGGTTGGCGGTAGGGGTAGTGGTCGGCATAAAGCAGACCGAGCGTTTCCGACACGCGCTCTTGCAGATAGCGTCGGTTGCGTTGGAACGGCTGGGCGCGGCGAATGTCGCTTTCCCACAGATCAAACGGCGCTTCGCCATCGTTGATCCATTGCGCCAGCGCCATGCCAGCGCCCCCGGACGACACGATCCCAACGGAGTTATAGCCCGCCGCGACCCAGTAGCCGTGCAGGTTAGGCGCTTGGCCGAGGTAGTATTGATCGTCGGGCGTGAAGCTTTCCGGCCCGTTGAAGAAGGTGTGTATGCCAGCGGTCTCGAACAGCGGCATTCGGTGCATGGCTTTCTCAAGGATCGGCTCGAAATGGTCGAAATCCTCGGGCAGACTGTCGAACTCGAAATCCTCTGGGATACCGTTCATGCCCCAGGGCTTTGCGCGCTGCTCGAACGCGCCGAGCATCATTTTGCCCGCGTCTTCTTTGTAATAGGCCTGCTCGTCGGGGACGCGCAGCACGGGCAGACGCTTTAGCCCCTCGACCGGCTCGGTCAGCAGATAGAAATGCTCGCACGCATGTAGCGGCAAGGTCACGCCCGATTTGGCCGCCAGATCGCGCCCCCACATCCCGCCGCAGTTGATCACGACATCGGCCTCAATCACCCCGGTCTCGTCGCCTTGCGCCCAAGTCACGCCCGTGACGCGCCCGCCGTCTTGCAGCACGTCGGTGACCTTCACGCCTTCGATGACCGATCCTCCGTTCATCCGCGCGCCCTTGGCCAGCGCCATGGCAATATTGGCCGGGTCGCATTGACCGTCGCCGGGCAGATGCACGGCTGCGGTCATGTCGCCGACCTCCAGATGCGGATACATTGCCTTGACCTCAGCCGCGCTGATCTCATGCGCCTCAATATCGAAGACATGGGCGAGCGAGGCCTGGCGCAAGATTTCCTCGCGCCGGTGCGCGGTCAGGGCCATCGTAATCGACCCGTTCTGGCGCATGCCCGTGGCAACGCCAGTTTCGGCCTCAAGCTTGGTGTATAAATCCACCGAGTATTTCGCCAACCGCGTCAGGTTCTGACTGGAGCGCAACTGCCCGATTAGCCCCGCCGCATGCCATGTGGTGCCGCAGGTCAGTTGCTTGCGTTCCAACAGCACAACATCGGTCCAGCCGAGTTTTGCCAGATGATACGCGACCGAGCAGCCAGACACGCCGCCACCGATAATGACGGCGCTGGCTTTGGTGGGGACGGGCTTCACGCACGTATCCGATCATTGGCCGGATCCCAGAGCGGCATCGCCACGACCTTCGCCGCGCACATCTCGCCGAAGATCTCGACCTCAAGCTCTGTCCCGACCGCACCAAACTCCGCCTTCACCACGCCCAGCGCGATGGACGCGTCTGTGCGGTAGCCGTAGGCACCTGAGGTCGCCTCGCCCACCACTTCGCCGTCTTTCCAGATCGACGACATGGGCGGCGCGTCGGCTGAGCCCGCCTCGATCACCAAGGCCACGCCTGCTTTGGCAGACCCGCGTTGATGCTCGGCGGCAAGTGCGGCTTTGCCGGGGAAGTCTTGGTCTTTGCCAAGGCGCACGAAGCGGCCGAGATCCGCCTCAAACATGGAGTAGTCCGACGACAGATCGCCCTTCCACGTCTTATAACCCTTCTCGATCCGCATGGTGTTCAGCGCGAACATGCCGAACGGCTTGGCCCCACCTGCGAGAACGGCGGCGTAGATGTCGGACATCGCCGCCATCGGGGCATGGATTTCCCAGCCCAGCTCGCCCGCAAAGGACACCCGTGCAAGGCGTGCAGCGTGACCCGCCACAGTCGCGTCTTGGATCGACAACCATGGCAAGCTGAGATCGCCATCGGTGATCTGCGCCATTAGGTCACGCGACTTCGGCCCGCTGACAATCAGCGTGCTGAACTCGGTGGTCTGATCCGTCAGGCTAAGGCCCTCGGGCATCGTCGAGCGCAGAAGATCGCGGTCGTGCCACTGCGCCACAGCGGCGGTGATCAAGGTAAATGCATCCTCGCCTTCGCGCATCAACGACATCTCAGTCACGATCCGCCCGCGCGTATCGGCAAAATAGGCCAAGTTCATGCGTCCGATCTTGGGCAGCGCGCCAGTAACTTGTGTGCGCAACCATTCCGCAGCGCCCTCGCCTGCCAGCTTGAACCGCGAGAAGCCCGGCAGGTCGAGCACACCGACCCCGTCGCGCACGGCTTCCACTTCGGCTTTCACGCGCGGCTGCCACGCGCCTGCACGCTCCCATGTCTCGGTCGCTTTCTCGGACGTGTCATCGCCGGGTGCGGCATACCAATTCGCGCGCTCCCACCCGTTATAGACCCCCATCTGGCCGCCCAGTGCGCGCACCTTTGTATCGACGGGCGACAGTTTGCGGTCCCTCGCGGCGGGCCATTCGTGATGCGGGTAGTGCATCGCATACTCATGCCCGTAGACCTCTACCGCTTTGTCGTTGCAGTATTGCTGGTCGGTGTAGTCGGTGTAGCGGCGCGGATCGACGGCCCACATGTCCCATTCGGTCTCGCCGTGCATGATCCACTCGGCGCAAACCTTACCAGCGCCGCCACCTTGGGTGATCCCAAAGGTGAATACGCAAGCCTCATAGGCGTTCTTGACACCGGGCATGGGGCCAATCAGCGGTAGACCATCGGGCGCATAGGGAATGGGTCCGTTTATCACACGACCGACGCCTGCAGTGCCAAGGATCGGCACGCGTGCCATTGCGTCCTCAATATACCATTCCAGCCGTTCCAGATCGTCGGGATAAAGCTGGAAGCTGAAATCTTCGGGCATTGGGTCGTCAGGCGTCACCCAATGTGCCTTGCAGTTGCGCTCATACGGTCCGAGGTTCAGACCGTTCTTGTCTTGGCGCAGGTAATACGAGCTATCGACATCGCGCAGCAGCGGGATTTTGCGCCCTGTTTCTTTGGTCCAAGCGGCAAGTTCGGGGATTTCTTCGGTCAGGAAATACTGGTGGGACATGGTCGCCATCGGCACAGTGCGCCCGCCATATGGCTTGAACCATTCGCCGACACGTTGGGCATAATAGCCAGCGGCATTGACGACCTTCTCGCAGCGAATGTCGCCCTTATCCGTATGCACGATCCATTCGTCGCCGTCACGGCTGACACCCGTGGCAGGGGTGAAGCGCAGGATCGTCGCGCCGTGGTTGCGCGCGCCTTTGGCCAGCGCTTGGGTCAATTGTGCAGGGTCAATATCGCCATCATCTGGATCCCACAGACCGCCTTCCAGATCGTGCGTTTCCAAGAACGGATAGGCGTCCTTCATGTCAGACACGCTCATCATCTCGACATCGAGGCCTTGGTAGCGGGCCATACCGCGCGCGCGCTCGAACTCCATCATGCGGTTCTTGGAATGGGCCAACCGGATGGAGCCGGTGACATGATAATTCATCGGATAATCCACCGCCTCGGCCAGCCCTGCATAAAGGCCAAGGGAATAGCGCTGCATGTTCATCACCGCCCATGACGTGGAAAACGACGGACAATTGCCCGCCGCGTGCCAAGTCGACCCGGCGGTCAACTCATTTTTCTCCAACAAAACGCAGTCAGACCAACCTTCTTTGGCGAGGTGATACAAGGTCGAGGTTCCGACAACGCCCCCTCCGATAATGACGACGCGGGCGGTGCTCGGGATCTCTGCCATGGTTGGTCTTAACTCCGGTCTCGTTTGAAAAGTCAGGCGCCGAAAACGCGGGTGAGGGCCCCGTCCACGGCATCTGTGATTGCATCGATATCATCTGCGGTGGCGATCAGCGCAGGGCTGAAGCACAGCGTGTTGTTAAAGCCGGGGATTGAGCGGTTGGTCGCCCCGATGATCACGCCTTGGGCCATGCAATCAGCCACAACGGCTTGCACCCTCTTCTCGTCGGCCGGTTCTTTGGTGGCGCGGTCAGAAACCAGCTCCGCCCCGACAAACAGCCCCTTGCCACGCGCTTGCCCGATGACTTGGTGCTTTTCCTGCAAGGCCAACAGATTGCTCATCAACCGCGCGCCCATCTTGGTGGTGTTCTCCAACAGGCCTTCTTCTTCGATGATCGCCATGTTCTCGATCGCCGCCGCCGGGCCTGCCGTGCAGCCCCCGAAGGTGGAGATGTCGCGGAAGAAGTTCATCGGATCGCTTGGGTCATCCTTGAACATGTTAAAGACCTCTTCGGTCGTCACCATGCAGGCAATCGCCGCGTAGCCAGAGGCAACGCCTTTGGCCATCGTTACGAAGTCGGGCTTGATGCCGTAATGCTGGTAGCCAAACCATTCGCCGGTCCGACCAACACCGCAAACCACCTCGTCGATATGCAGGAGAATGTCGTATTTTGCGCAAATCTCTTGGACGCGCGGCCAGTAGCCCTCGGGCGGCACAATCACGCCGCCGCCTGCGGTCACAGGCTCTAGGCAGAGCGCGCCTACAGTATCTGCACCTTCGCGCAGGACAACTTCTTCAATCTGGTTTGCAGCCCATTCGCCGTAATTCTCAGTCTCAACCTGTGCGCGATACTCAAGGCAATGCGGCACCTCGACAAAACCGGGCGCAAACGGGCCGTATTGGGCGTTGCGCTCCAGCTGGCCGCCTGCCGACATCGTGGCGAGGGTGGAGCCGTGATAGTCACGCGCGCGGTAGAGGATCTTGTGCTTCTTGCCGCCGTAGCGCTTGTGGGCGATCTGGCGAACCATCTTAAAGGCCTTCTCATTGGCCTCAGAGCCAGAGTTTGTGTAGTAGACACGGGCCATGCCGGGCATCTTTTCGATCAACATCTTGGCGAAGCGCGAACCGGGAATGGAGCCTGCAGAATTCGCAAAATAGTTCAGCGTGATCAACTGATCGCGCACGGCGTTGGCAATTCTCTCACGACCGTAGCCAACGTTGACAGTCCACACACCGCCCGACACCCCGTCGAGATGTTCTTTTCCGGTGGCGTCCCAGACGCGCATGCCTTTGCCTTCGACAATGATTCTCGGATCGTTTTCCTCCAGCCCTTTATGCTGCATCAGGTGGTGCCACAGATGCGCACGGTCTGCTTCGATCACGTCCGTTAAGTCATTGGGATTGATAGAGGTGTTCATGGCAATATCCTTGGAAGCGGGGCCGCGTCTTGGTGGCGGAAAACCAGTGAGACCGTGCCGAAGAAAATCATAGTAGAATAGGGCCAAACGATCCGATCTGGTAAGACCAGTTAAAGCGAACAGAGGCAGTATGCGTCAACCCCGGTGCGTGAACTGGACTCAAGCGAAAAGCTGGAATTGGACCTATACGGCTCCAAAAGAGCACCGCTATAGTCGAGGACGCCAAAAAGGCAAAAGATGCATAAAGCATTCACAACAGACCCCCGGGGAGACTTCATGAAACTTTCGACCAAACTTAAAGGCGCAGTTGCGACCTTCGCACTGGTATGCTCGGCCCAAGCGGCTGCCGCTGCCGGCCACCTAGAAGAAATCACTGTCGCCTATTTCCTCGAATGGCCAATGCCGTTCCAGTACGCCAAAGTTATGGGCACCTATGAAGAAGAGATGGGCGTCTCCATCAACTGGGTTGCTTTTGATACCGGCACCGCAATGTCTGCGGCCATGGCGTCCGGCGACGTGCAGATCTCTGTCAGCCAAGGTGTTCCACCGTTCGTGGTTGCAACCTCCGCTGGTCAAGACCTCCAAATCGTAGACGTTGCTGTCAGCTACTCCGAGAACGACAACTGCGTTGTTGCCGAAGCGCTTGAGATCGACAAAATGTCGGCAGGCGAGCTGGAAGGCAAAAAAGTGGGCGTGCCAATCGGCACCGCCGCGCATTTTGGTTTCCTGAGCCAGATGGCGCATTTTGGCGTTGATATCACGACCATGGAAATCGTGGACATGGCCCCTGCCGATGGCGCTGCTGCATTCGCAGGCGGAAACCTCGACATGGTCTGCGGCTGGGGCGGTGCACTGCGCCGCATGAAAGAGAACGGCAACGTTCTGCTGACTGGCGCTGAGAAAGAAGAGCTGGGCATTCTGGTGTTCGACGCGACCACCGTTCCATCCGACTTCGCCGCCGAAGAAGCCGAGCTTCTGTCGAAGTTCCTCGCTGTAACTGCTGGTGCCAATGCTATGTGGGCAGCCGGTGACATGCGCGACGCGATGCTTGAAGTGATCGCAAAAGACGCTGGTATGGATGTTGAGGCGACAGCCGCAACCATCGATGGCTTCGTGTTCCCAACTGTAGAAGAGCAGCTTGGCGCAAAGTGGCTCGATGGCGGTGCTGCTGAGTTCATGTCCGGTGTTGCAGGCGTGTTCGTTGCAGCAGGCTCCATCGAAGCGGCTCTCGACAGCTATGCCGACGCCGTCAATGCAGGTCCGCTGACCGCCGCATCGGCAATGTAATCTGACGCAATTGCGTTAGGTGACGGCCCGGAGCAATTTCCGGGCCGTCTTTACTTCTAGGCAGGAGAACCCGGTGTCTGACCTCGTTATTGAAAACCTTTCGATGCGGTTTGACTTGCCCAACGGCTCGTCCATCCAAGCGTTGCAAGATGTCTCGCTGACCTTGAAGGAAGGCGAGTTGATGTCTGTCCTCGGCCCCTCAGGCTGCGGCAAGACCACTTTATTGAACATTGTTGCGGGCTTCCTTGCGCCCACTGCAGGCAAAATCTCCATCAACGGCCACTTTGTGACAGGCCCAGCCCCCGAGCGCGGCATGGTCTTCCAAAAAGGCGCCTTGTTTGAGTGGATGAGCGTGCGCGAAAACGTCGACTTCGGCCCCCGCATGAAGGGCATGCCGAAGGCCGAGCGTGACGATATTACCAATCACCTGCTGGAAACAGTTGGCCTCGGCGACTTCAAGGACAAGGCCGTCTATGAGTTGTCAGGTGGCATGCAGCAACGGGTCGCATTGGCCCGGTGCCTTGCCAACGATCCCGATGTAATCTTGATGGATGAACCGCTCGGCGCGCTCGACGCGTTGACCCGCGAGAAGATGCAAGGCCTCGTGCTGAAGCTGTGGAAAGAGACCGGCAAGACCGTGATCCTGATCACCCACTCGGTCGAAGAAGCCCTGCTTCTGGGCGAGCGGTTGGTCGTCATGGCCCCGCGCCCCGGGCGCATCCACAAAGAATACAACCTGCCCTTTGCCGAACAAGGCGTTGCCGCTGACTTGCGCGAAGTGAAAAAGAACCCGCTGTTTGGCGAGAAGCGCGACGAAATCCTGTCGATGATCTGGGAAATGGAAGAAGAGATTATGGGCCGCACGGAGGAAAAAGCATGAGCGTACTAATCTTCTACATCGCTCTGTTCGCCATCGCCTTCTTCGGCGTCCAGTTCTTCCGCCGCCAGCGCGAAGCGGCACAGGACTTTACCAGCCTGAAAACGGTAACTTTCGGCGACGAAAGCGCTGTCACACCGGACCGGGCTGCCTCGATCATCTCGGTTGTGTCGATCTTCCTGATCTGGGGCGCGTTCACCGGATCAAGCCTGATGCCGATCCATGTGCCGGGACCGTTTTCGGGCACCACAAGCTTCACCTACACCGCACAGAATGCGGCAGGCGAAACCGATGATGCCACCATCACGGTGATCGTGCATGCGCTGGACAACCAACAAGACGCGCCCGAGGTCGAGGCGGGCGATGGCTTTGCCAAGAACGACAGCGATTCCGTTGCCGAATGGCGCAGCACCCTGATCCGGGCCCATGCCAATGACGATGGCAACGGCGAAGGCTACAACGTCATCAAGATCGATGGCCAAGACATTGCACCGGGCGACCGGGTCGATGTGGCCGACGGCACGGTCACGATGACCGCCAAGGGCTCGCTAAACTTCGCGCCCTCCAAAGGCATGCAGATGGAACCGATCTGGCTGCCCTCGCCCGAGCGCGTCGTCGCACGGTTCTTCGAGATTGCCACCGATGGCTACCAGAACTTCACCTTGTGGGAGCACCTCGGCTCGTCGCTTATGCGTGTGCTTGCGGGCTTCGCGCTCGGCTCGCTGGTGGGTATTCCGCTGGGCTACGCGATGGGTCTGTCGGGCTGGTTCCGCGGTTGGTTTGACCCGATCGTCGAGTTCATGCGCCCGGTGCCACCGCTGGCCCTGATCCCGCTGGTCATCATCTGGTTCGGCATCTGGGAGACAGGTAAGATCATCTTGCTGTTCCTTGCGGCCCTCTGGATCATGACGATTGCGGCGCGCGCTGGCGTGTCCGGGGTCAACATCTCGAAAATCCACGCGGCTTATTCGCTGGGCGCGTCCAAGTGGCAAATCATGCGCCATGTCATCGTGCCAAACTCGCTGCCGGAAATCTTCACCGGCGCGCGGGTTGCGATGGGCGTTTGCTGGGGCACCGTTGTGGCGGCCGAACTGGTGGCAGCCCAAAAGGGTGCTGGTATGATGATTATCGCGGCCTCGAAGTTCCAGCTGACCGATATTGTCATCATGGGCATCATACTGATCGGGATCATTGGCTACGGCATCGACATCCTAATGCGCCGGGCCGAAACGATCCTTGTGCCGTGGAAAGGTCGCTCGTAAGCGCCCTCAATCTACGACCAAATTTGCAAGGGCGCGCCTTCGGGGGCGCCCTTGCTGTATCTGGACTTATGCTTGCCACTAACCCAAGTGCAACCTATGTCCAATTTAGATGATCCCAGCGGATTCCATATTCCTTGATGCCGATGATGACGGCACGCTTCAGCACAAGATTCAGCGGCTGATTGCGGAAGGTATCCTGTCGGGCCGCTTTCGCCCCGGTGAGCGGATGCCATCGAGCCGCAAATTGGCCGACCATCTGGGTGTCTCGCGCATCACCGTCACCATCGCCTACACCAACCTCGTGTCCGACGACTATCTCGTGGCGCGCGGACGCTCTGGCTATTTCGTGTCTGAGACCGCACCAACCAGCCCCAGTTTCACGCTCGCCAACCCGTCCGAGGAATCGGAAATGGATTGGGCGCGCATCCTGTCGCATTCCTACACATTGGCCGACAAACTGACCCGGCCAGAGGATTGGCAGCGCTATCCCTATCCGTTCATCTACGGGCAAACCGACCCAGCACTTCTGGACCACCAAAACTGGCGGCTGTGCGCGTTGCAGGCCTTGGGCCAAAAGGATTTTGAGGCGCTGACCTCGGATTATTACGAACGCGATGACCCGCAACTGATCGAATATATCCTGCGCCACATCCTGCCGCGCCGGGGGATTGCCGCCAAACCCGATAACATCCTGATCACGCTGGGCGCGCAGAACGCCCTATGGATGACCGCGCAGCTGCTGCTGACCCAAAGACGCACTGCGGCGATTGAGAACCCCAGCTATCCCGGCCTGCGCTGGATCATGGATCACGCACGTGGGCGCACGCTTGAAATTGACGTGGACGAGGAAGGTCTGAACCCCGACGATCTACCCGACAGCCTGGACGCGGTGTTCGTCACCGTCAGCCACCACTGCCCCACCAACGCGACGATGCCCCTTAGCCGCCGCAAGGCGCTTCTGAAAAAGGCCGTCGAGCAGGGGTTTGTGATCGTCGAGGATGATTATGAGTTTGAGATCTCGTTCCAGAAGTCGCCGCTGCCCGCGCTCAAAAGCCTCGATGAAACCGGCGCGGTGATCTATGTCGGCTCGTTCTCCAAGTCGCTATTTCCGGGCCTGCGGCTTGGCTACATTGTCGCCCCCAGCCCGTTTATCCGCGAGGCGCGCGCGCTGCGGGCTTTGGTGCTGCGCCACCCGCCCGGACATATCCAGCGCACGGCGGCGCATTTTCTGTCGCTTGGCCATTATGATGCGCAAGTCAACCGCATGGGCAAAGCCTACGGCCATCGCCGCGCGATCATGGAACAGGCGATTGCCAAGCACGGGCTGCAAACGGCAAGTGCCGCGCAAACCGGGGGGTCTAGCTTTTGGATGCGCGCGCCAAAGCATGTGGACACGCACGAGTTGGCCAAGCGCCTGCACACACAAGGCGTGGTGATCGAGCCTGGCCATGTCTTTTTCGGCGGCAGTAACCCACCCCGACATTTCTACAGACTGGCCTATTCGTCCATCGGCGCGGACCGGATCGACAAGGGGATCGAGTTGATTGCAAAGGCGATTGCGGAATCTGGACCGATCCAAGCCGTCTGACTGGCCCTAACTTGATACGTCCAAACTTGGCATTCAGTAAGCGCTCCAACCATATCATTAGACGCCCAGAGGATTCGACGCCCATGAAGATGACCACAGAAGAAGCATTTGTTAAGGTCCTGCAGCGCCACGGCATCGAACATGCTTTTGGCATCATCGGATCTGCCATGATGCCGATCTCAGACCTGTTCCCACGCGCGGGTATCAAGTTCTGGGATTGCGCACATGAAGGCTCGGCTGGGTTCATGTCGGACGGCTACACACGCGCCACTGGCAAGATGTCGATGATGATTGCCCAAAACGGTCCCGGCATCACCAATTTCGTCACAGCTGTGAAAACCGCCTACTGGAACCACACACCGCTTCTGCTGGTCACCCCGCAAGCCGCCAACAAGACCATCGGTCAGGGCGGCTTCCAGGAGGTCGAACAGATGGCCCTGTTCCAAGACATGGTCGCCTACCAAGAGGAAGTCCGCGACGCATCCCGTGTTGTCGAGGTTCTGACCCGCGTAATCGCCCAAGCCAAGCGCTTGTCTGGCCCAGCGCAAATCAACATCCCACGCGACTTCTGGACCCAAGTGATCGACGTCGAGATCGCTGATCCGATTGACTTTGAGCGCTCCTCCGGCGGCGAGAATTCCGTCGCGAAAGCCGCCGAGATCCTGTCGAAAGCCAAAAACCCTGTCATTCTGAACGGCGCTGGCGTTGTTCTGTCCGAAGGCGGCATCGAGGCGTCGATGAAGCTGGCCGAGCGTCTGGATGCGCCTGTTTGCGTTGGCTACCAGCACAATGACGCGTTCCCCGGCAACCACCCGCTGTTTGCAGGCCCCTTGGGCTACAATGGTTCCAAGGCGGGGATGGAGCTGATCCGCGACGCCGATGTGGTCTTGGCACTTGGGACGCGCCTCAACCCGTTCTCGACCCTGCCGGGCTACGGCATCGATTACTGGCCTGCGAATGCGACGATCATTCAGGTCGACATTAACCCCGATCGCATCGGTCTGACCAAGAAAGTCGCCGTCGGCATCGTCGGCGATGCCGCCAAAGTCGCCAATGGTCTGATCAAGGGTCTGTCGGATGACGCGGGCGACGCAGGTCGCGCGGACCGCAAAGCCAACATCGCCCAGAAGAAATCCGCTTGGGCACAAGAGCTGACCTCGCTGACCCACGAGCAGGACGATCCCGGCACCGACTGGAACGTCCGCGCGCGTGCCGCCAAGCCCGAATGGATGAGCCCTCGCATGGCGTGGCGCGCAATTCAGCAGGGGCTTCCGCGCGAGGCGATTATCAGTTCCGACATCGGCAACAACTGCGCCATCGGCAACGCCTATCCTGACTTCGATCAGGGCCGAAAGTATCTCGCACCGGGCCTGTTTGGTCCGTGCGGCTACGGTCTGCCTGCCATCGTTGGCGCGAAGATCGGCCAGCCTGACGTGCCGGTTGTCGGCTTTGCAGGCGACGGCGCCTTCGGCATTGCGGTCAATGAGCTGACAGCCATCGGTCGCGGCGACTGGCCTCCGATCACGCAGATCGTGTTCCGCAACTACCAGTGGGGCGCGGAAAAGCGGAACTCTACCCTGTGGTTCGAAGACAATTTCGTCGGCACCGAGTTGGACGAGGAAGTGTCCTATGCAGGCATCGCGCAGGCTTGTGGCTTGGTCGGTGTTGTCGCGCGGACCATGGACGAGTTGACCGAGGTGCTGGCCAAGGCCATCGACGACCAGATGAACCATGGCAAGACCACGTTGATCGAGGCGATGATCAACCAAGAGCTTGGCGATCCGTTCCGCCGCGACGCGATGAAGAAGCCCGTGTCCGTCGCAGGGATCAGCGCCGACGATATGCGCCCGCAGGCGTAAGCGTCTCGACCTAAAGTTTTACGCCGCCCTCCGAGTGATCGAGGGGCGGCGTTTTTGCTTTGAGGCCGAGAGCATCCCCCCTGCGTCATCCCCGGCTTGACCGGGGACCTCCTGATAGAGAGGTCCTCGGGTCGAGCCCGAGGATGACCTAGCTGCTGGGCTTTGCCGCCATCTTCGACAGCGTTAAGCACAACTCCGTCGCGATCCCCATATCCTGCACGGAAATCCACTCCAACGGCCCATGGATGTTCTGCATTCCCGTGAACAGGTTCGGACACAGCACCCCCATTTCCGTCAGACGCGACCCGTCGGTGCCACCGCGCACGGGCACGCTCAGCGGCTCGATCCCCAGCGCGCGGGTGGCCTCGCGGGCCAGCTCGACGGGCCGCATATCATCCTCTAGCCAGTAGCGCATGTTGCGATATTGCGGCGTGATTTCGCAGGTGATCTCGGCGCGCGGCTCGGTGGCTTGGACGGTCTCGCAAACTTGGCGCAGAAGCGCGCCTTTGGCCGCTAGCCCGTCGCGCTCAAAGTCACGCAGGATGAAGCGGACCTCCATCTCCGACGACCCGCCCAGCATATCCGTCGCGTGGATGAACCCCTCGTAGCCATCCGTGACCTCGGGCGTCATGGTCGCTTGTGGCAGGGTCTGGATGATCTTCGCGGCGAGGTGAATCGCGTTGACCATCTTCTCCTTCGCTTGGCCCGGATGGATCGACACGCCGGTGATCTTGACCACGCCCCTGTCCGCCGAGAACGTCTCAAACTCAATCTCGCCCACCGCGCCCCCGTCGAAGGTGTAGGCGAAATCCGCGCCGAGGTCCTTGGGCAGTTTGCTGTCCACACCGCGCCCGATTTCTTCGTCCGGCGTGAAGGCGATGCGGATGGGGCCGTGGGGGATGTCGGGGTTGGCGATCATGTGGCGCGCGGCGGTCATGATGATCGCAACGCCTGCCTTGTCGTCTGCGCCCAGCAGCGTAGTGCCCGACGCGGTGATGATGTCTTGGCCCTGCTTCTCGGCCAGATAGGGAAAATCCGAAGGCGACAAGGTCAGCGTCGGATCATCGGGGAAGGTGATGTCGCCGCCGTTATAGCCTTTCAGCAGCCGAGGTTTCACGCCTGCCGCGTTGAACTGCGGCGCGGTATCGACATGGGCGAGGAAGCCGACCGTGGGGCCGGGCACATTGCCGGGGATCGTGGCCAGGACGGTGCCATAGTCGGTGAGCTGCACGTCGGACGCGCCGATCTCGGTCAGCTCATCGCGGAGCAGGTTGAGGATATCGTATTGGATTTGCGTGCTCGGCGCGCTCGCGGAATCCTCGTCGCTTTGGCTGTCGATGGCAGCATAGCGCATTAGACGCTCGGCCAGTTCAGTGTCGAAATCGTTTGGCATGGGTGCCCTCCTGCGTTGCCCGAAGAAGGCGGCGCGCAGGAGGGGAAGTCAAGCAGCGGTGCGGATGAGAGCTATATCCAGAATTTCTCCTGCACCGTCGCGTTAACCATGCCGGCATGGGTTTCAACTTCAAGCTTTGTGCCGGGTTTCCAGTGGGTCATGCGCACCATGCCGATGGCAACCGTGCAGTCATAATCCGGGGACCACGACGCAGACGTGACTTGGCCAACCTTTTCGCCGTCCGCATAGATTGGCCAGACCCGGTCGCAGGGCACGGTGCGGCCTTCGATGGCAATCGCACGCACCTGACGGATCGGGCCGTCTTTGGCAACGCGCAGCAGGGCGTCGCGGCCAATGCAACCGATGGCTGTCTGCGTGTTGCAAAACCGACCCAAGCCGCATTCGTGGGGAGTGTTGTCGCGGGTCATGTCATTGCCGTAGCTGAGCAATCCGCCCTCGACCCGCTCGATCCCGTTGGGACAGCCCGCGCGGACGTTGAGGTCTTCGCCCGCCTCAAACAGCGCATTCCACAGCGGCATGCCCAGCTCGGTATCCTCGACATAGATCTCGAACCCGCCTTGCTTGGAAAAGCCCGAGCGCGCGATCAGCACGTCATGGCCTTCAAACTGGAAATAGCCGAAGCGGAAGAAGCGCAGATTGGACACATCCTCGCCAAAGACCCGCCTGGCCAACTCGTCGGCCTTGGGGCCTTGGATGCCGAGGGGGCTGACATCGGGCTCGTCCACGATCACCTCAAACCGGTAGGCGTTGGCGATGCCCTTGACCCACAGCAGCAGGTCCGAGTCCGCGATAGAAATCCAGAAGCGGTCGTCGCTGATTTTGACGGCAACCGGATCGTTCAGCATCCCGCCGGTTTCGTCGACGATGGGCACATAGAGGCACTGTCCGGGCAGCATCCCGCGCAGATCACGCGGTGTCAGCGTCTGCATGAGACGCATCGCATCGGGGCCGCGCAATTCCACTTGCCGCTCGCACGACACATCCCACACTTGGACGTGCTTTTTGAGGTGGTGGTAATCGGCTTCCGGGCTTTCAAAATACGTGGGCAGAAGCATGTGGTTGTAGACGGTGTAGCCGCCCACCCCTGCTGCTTCGACACCTTCCGAGAAGGGTGTGCGGCGCAGCCTGCGCGACTGAGAAATGACTGCCATTGGTCGTTATCCTTCTGACCGGGCCTGTTGGCGCAACTCGAATTTCTTGATCTTGCCGGTCGCTGTTTTGGGCAACTCGACAAACACAACGGCTTTGGGGGTTTTGAAGCCCGCCAGATGACCTCGGCAGAAGGTCATGATGTCTTCAGCAGTCGGGTTGGTGCCCTCGCGCAGTTCCACGAACGCACATGGCACCTCGCCCCACCGTTCGTCCGGCTTGGCGACCACGGCGGCGGCTTGCACGTCCGGGTGACGGTAGAGGACCGCCTCCACCTCGACGGAACTGATGTTTTCCCCGCCCGAAATAATCACGTCCTTCAGCCGATCCTTGATCTGGATATAGCCGTTGGGATGCATCACTGCCGCGTCCCCGGACCAGAACCAGCCGTCCTTGAACGCCTCGGCGGTGGCGGCTTCATCCTTATAGTAGTTCTTCATCACAGCATTGCCGCGAATGACGATCTCGCCTTGGGTCTCACCGTCCATGGGCACCTTCACGCCGGTCTCGCGGTTCACCACGATAACCTCCTCCATCATCGGGAAGGCGACGCCTTGATGGGCCTGCAACTCGGCCTGCTCAGGCGGGCTGAGGGCGTCCCATTCATCTTGCCACAGACATTGCGAGATATGGCCATAAGTCTCGGTCAGCCCGTAGACCTGCTGCACGTTGAAGCCCATCGCCTTAGTCTTCTGAAGAATCGCGGGCGGTGGCGGCGCGCCTGCGGTGAAGACGTTGATCGGCGTCTCGAAGGGCGTGGCAGGCGCATGGGGGCTTTCGACCATCATTTGCAGGATGATCGGGGCAGCGCCGAAATGGGTAACATTCTCGGCCTCGATCGCCTCGAACAGCCGCTGCGGAACCGGATCTCGGGTGAACACCATCTTGGCACCGAGCAGCGGCAGCATCCATGGATGGCACCAACCGTTGCAGTGAAACATCGGGACGACGGACATGTAGCTGGCATAATGGGGCATCTGCCATCCATTGGCGGTGCCCGACGCCATAAGCGCCGCCCCCCGATGATGGTAGACCACGCCCTTGGGCCGCCCAGAGGTGCCGGAGGTGTAGTTAAGCGCGATGGCTTGCCATTCGTCCTCGGGCATCCCTGTGCCCTCAAATCTGGGGCCTTCGAGCAGATGATCGTAGTCGCTATCCCCTACAGTCCCCGCATCCGGCCCTTGCGCGTCGCGGATCATGATCAGCGGTTTCGTCTCGCCAAGAATATCGAACGCGGCATGGACAACGCTGCCAAACGCGCTGTCGGCGATGACCAGCTTGGTATCGGCATGGCCGAAGATATAGGCGATAGTATCCGCCTCAAGCCGCATGTTGATGGTGTTGAGGACCGCGCCGATCATGGGGATCGCGTAGTGCAGTTCGTAAAGCTCGGGGATATTGGGGCAGATCACCGAGACCGTATCGCCCTGCCCGATCCCGCGCGCCTGCAACGCGCCTGCAACGGCCCGAATGCGCGCGGCAAGCGTCGTGTAATCATAGCGCACATCGCCATAAACCACCGCCGGGCGCGGACCGTGAACAGCCGCCGCCCGGTTCAGATGTGAGATCGGCGAGAGCGGAACATAGTTCGCCCCCTGCCGCCCGCCTGCTTCAAAATGAGCGCGCATCGCGTCCCCCTCCTCCCAAAGTTGACGCTTATTTAGGGCCGTGCCAGTCGATCTGGCAAATCTCGGCCGAGCGCCCCTCGAAGTCCCAAACCCGACCAAAGGCGCGCAAACGACCCTGATTGGCGGTGGCGACGGTAATATCCGCGCCCATCCAGTATTTGGTGTTGGTCACGACCAGATCGCTTTCGGGATCATTGCCCGGAACCGGAACAACCTCGCCCTTGATCTTCTTGCCGACGACAACGCGGCGGGTTTTGCCTTCGTTCTCGTAGCTGATTGGCTGGCGCTCAGACCCCAGAAACTCGCCCACAAGCATGCTGAACAGACCGGTGGTGCCGCGTGCTTTACCGGACATAATGTTGGTCAGGGCCTCGAATGCCTCGTCGCTGGCGCGGTCATCGACGAACAGCGCAACTTTCCAGTTGCCACGCGCCATACGCTCGGGGATCTCGATCATTAGACCCAGGTTCAGGCCCGACAGGTCCACATCGCCGTAGCTGCCTTCGTCGATGCGCACGCCGCCCCAAGTCTGGCAGTGACCTTCCGTGGGTGGGTGCTGACCCAGCGAGATCACACACGGGCAGAACACCGTGCAGTTACAGTTGAGGATCAATTCCCCCTTCATCGTCCAGGGGATCGTGCCGAGTGTTCCGTCCAGTGCCATTGTAATCTCTCCCGTTAAAGTCCTGTGGCCACGATGAATCCGGCGCTGCCGATCAGCACAAACCCGAGGGGTTGGCTGAGCCAGCGCCCGATATCGGGCAGTTTTTCAAGTGTCATTATCAGTGTCGCGAGGCCCATGAACGCAAGGCTCATGACGCCCCCGACAAAGGCCAAAAGCATGAGCGCCCAGCAGCACCCCAAGCAGGTCGCGCCAAGGCGGAACCCGAGGCGCGCCGGGCTTTCCCCCCAATGCTGCATGAAGAACATCATCGGCGCGCGGCATTTGCTGAGGCAGGCCTCTTTGAGCGGTGTGAACTGGTAGCCGCCTGCGATCAGCAGCAGGGAGGCCGATAGCCATATGGAGCGGCTGTCGCCGAAGCTGGAGACCAGATCATAGTGGAACAGCGCCATTTGCATCGCAGCGGCGAGGATCGCAAAGCCGCCCCAGATGGCGAGGAAACCGCCTGCGAGCGCGCCGAGGCTGGTGTCTGGGCTGGAGCTTGCAAGATCGTCATAGGCGGCGAATGCAGGCAAGGCTGTGGGCAGCATCATGGCCGTCGACATCAGCAGCCACATCAGCGCGACCTTGGCGAAACCGGCAGCATCTGGCGTGATGGTGCAAAGTGCTGTCCAAAACTCGGACCCGAAGATACGCGACGCATCGCGCAGCTCAGCCGGGATTGCCATCGCATAGAGCAGCCCCCACGCCATAAGGATTGCCGCAAACAGCAACAGCCAGTGCACGCCTAGCATGGATCTTATTCGGTCTGCGAACACCTGCGACTCCGTTCTCTGTTGCAAATTAAATGTCAGACTTTTAAATGTCTGACAAATGAAAATTGATCCCACCCTTCGCGCTGACCTTTCGGCGCAAATTGCAGGTGCCATCCGCGACGCCATTGTCTCGGGCGATTTGATCGTCAATGCGCGCTTGCCGTCGGAGGCTGAGCTGGCCGAGCAGTTCGATGTTTCGCGCTCTACCATCCGCGAAGCACTCAAGCGTCTGGCCGCCCAATCTTTGATCCGAACCCAACGCGGCGCATTCGGCGGGGCCTTTATAAACAAGCTGTCTTATGCGGATGCACGCGCACAGATGATCACCACATCGACGCTGTTGCTGAGCATGAATTCCGTCAGTTTCGACACCGCCTGCGAGGCACGATTTGCGCTGGAGCGTGCCTGTGCACCCTTGGCCGCCGAACGGTGCGAGCCTGCGCAGCTGGACAAAATGCGCAAAGAAATCAAGCGCCAAGGCAAGCCGGGGCTCAGTGACGAGAAGTTCTGCGCCTCAGACGTGGCGTTCCACCGCGCGTTGGTTGACGGCGCGCAAAACCCGGTGCTGGCCTACCAATTGGCCGGATCAATCGAGGCGATGCAGCCCTTGATGAATATGATCACTTTCACCGCCCGCTCGCGCGCCGAGATTGTGGCGCTGCACAGCGGCGTGCTTGTGGCTGTCGAGGCCGGAGATGGGGCTGCCGTGTGCGAATATCTGGACCGGCTTGAGGCCTATACCAAGACCTTGGGGCATCAGGTGATGGCCGCACGGCGCGAAACCACCTCAAAAGGCTAGTCAGCCGCAGGGGTTTTCCGTCACACTGGCGCCTCAAGCTAATGAGAGGCCCCATGCCAAAAGACCGCCCCACTGGAAATGCTTTGAACCGCTGGCTTGGTATTGCAACCCGGATTTTCGCGCGGCTGGGCGCGCAGAATATCGGGCTGCTCGCCGCTGGCATCGCGTTCTATGGCCTGCTGTCGGTGTTTCCGGGCATCACGGCGGTGGTCGCCTTGGGCGGTCTGGTGATGGATCCGGCAGTCTTGATGGCGCAGTCCGAGACGCTGTCGCAACTGCTGCCTGATGCGGGCGCGGAGATTGTGCTGGGCCAATTGCGCGAGGTCGCTGAGGCCGAGAGCCGCAGCCTGTCGATAGCGGTGCTGATCGCGTTGGCGGTCGCACTTTATTCCGCCAGCCGCGCGGTGGAGAACTTCATCAAGGGCATCAACGTGATCTACGGCGAAACCGAAGCGCGCGGGTTCTTGCACCTCAAAGCTCTGACGCTTGGGCTGACCTTGGCGCTGATCTTCGGGCTGGTCTTCGCGGTGTTCGTCGTCGCCGCCGTCCCGGCCACGCTGGCGTTTCTGACCCCGGAGGGCTGGGGTGCCTCATTGGCTTTCGTGCTGCGCTGGCCGATCCTGTTCGGCTTTGGCATCGCGGGGATTGCGGTGCTGTACCGCTATGGCCCCTCAAAGCGCTTGGCGCGCTGGCGCTGGTTAACGCCGGGGGCGGTGCTGGCTTGCGCGCTTTGGGTGGCGGGATCGCTGGGCTTCAGCCTCTATGTGCAGTCGTTTGCCAGCTACAACGAGACGTTCGGCGCGCTTGGCGGCGTGATCGTGCTCCTGACATGGATGTGGCTCTCGGCGTTCGTGGTGCTGTTCGGCGCGGCGCTGGATGCGGAGTTGGACCTCGCGGCACTGGAGCGCTCGAAGGCGAAATAGCGCGCTACAACCGCGTCATAAGCTGGTGTCCGGGGCTATAGAGGATGCGGACTTTCGTGACCGACTGCGCGCTGTCCCATGTTACGCGGTCAATCGCAAACAACGCGCTTTGGGGCGCACAGCCAAGCACTTCGGCGTCATCTGCAGTGGCATTGGTCGCAGAAAACGCGATCTCGCCATGGGTGTAGGGCGCGTTTTGCAGCAGCCATTCATTGGCGCTGACCTTGTCAAATGCCTCGCCGCGCGCGCTGGGCACGACGCCTATGTTGATCCAGCGATCTTCAAGCGCGTAAGGCGCGTCATCTGCCAGATGCAGGGCGCGCACGTGTAGAAGCGGCCCCTCGCCCCCGGTGCGCATCGTGGCACTTACGGGGGTGGGCGGCACTTGCTCGGCCCGCGCGATGCGCCTGTAACTGTAGGTTTGGCCGCGTGCTTCGACCTCCTGGCGGATCACAGCGATATCGAGGGTTGCCTTGGCCACCGGCTGGGCCGCGACCCGCGTGCCAGCTTTGCGCCGTCGGTCGAGAAGTCCGGTCTCAGCCAGCGCTCTTAGCGCCCGGTTCACCGTCGTGCGCGCGCAGCCAAATTCCAGCGCCAGATCCGCCTCATTGGGGATCAGATCGCCGGGCTTCCATTCGCGCGCGTGGATGCGGCGCAAGACCTCGTCCTGCACGCTTTGCCAGTTGCGAAAGGAAGGCGTGTTCATAGCGCGTCTTTCAAAGCCTCAATCGTCCGTCGGTAGGCGCGCACAATCTGAGGTCGCGCCACATGCTGGCCGCCAGTTACCACGTGACGCCCTGCGGCCCAAACATCCGTGACCAAGCGGTCATCGCCCGCGAATATCCACGTATCGAGGGCTGTGTCTTCCGCGCGCCCGCACAAATGCTCGGACGTGGTGTCGAGGGCCATCATATCGGCCCAATACCCGACCTCAAGCCGCCCGCTGAGCCGACCCGTTGCTTGTGCGCCACCGCTCAGCGTGCCCTCAAACAACCGCCGCCCCGTGGACTGCGACGCGGTTGCCAACGCCGCCCGCGTCCCGTCGCGAAGGCGTTGGGAGTAGTCGAGGGTGCGAAGCTCTTCGCTGAGCGAAATGCGGATGTTGCTGTCGGACCCGATGGCAAAAGCACCCCCGGCTTGCGTCCACCGCACCCCATCGAAAATACCGTCACCGAGGCTGCTTTCGGTGATCGGGCAAAGCCCGGCTACCGCGCCGGATTGGGCCAAGCGGGTCGTTTCCGTCGGGGTCATCTGGGTGCAGTGGATCAGGCACCACCGCCCATCAAGCCCCATGTGATCCAGCGCCCAATCTACCGGACGCGCGCCCCAGTGGTGCAGAACCTCGTCGACCTCCGCGACCTGTTCGGCCAAATGCATATGGATCGGTCCGGTGGGGAAAGCTGTCGCATAGGTCTTCAGCGCGTCCGTCCCAACGGCTCGCAGTGAATGGGGTGCCACACCGAGGCAGGCGTCGTCCGGCAGCGCCGATATCGCGGCCCCCGCCCCTGCATGCAGCGCCTGAAACCGGTCCAGATCATTGCCAAAGCGAATTTGGCCAGCGGTCAGCGCGCGCCCATCGCAGCCGCCAAACTCGTAATGCACCGGCAGCAGACACAGGCCAATTCCGGTTTGCGTGGCGGCAGAGGCGACCCTGTCCGACATCTCGGCCAAGTTCGCATAGGGCACGCCGCCGGGTTGGTGGTGCAGGTAGTGAAACTCGGCATTGGTGGCATAGCCCGCCTCCAGCATTTCCATCTGCACGAAGGCGGTGATGGCCTCGACATGCTCAGGCGTTAGGCGGTCAAGGAAGCGAAACATCAACTGACGCCAAGTCCAGAAACTGTCGCGGGGGTTTGGGCCGCGCCGCTCGGTCAGGCCAGCCATGGCGCGTTGGAACGCGTGGCTGTGCACATTGACCGGGGCGGGCAGCAGCATGGGGACGCGCTCGCCCTCGGGCCGCGCGCCCGGTGTGACGGCGCTGATCCGACCGCTTGCGTCCACATCCACACGCACATCCGTCGCCCATCCGGTCGGTAACAGAGCGCTTTGAGCCCAAAGAGATGTCATGCACGTGTCCCTTGACATATTATTATGTATGCACATAACAACATTAAACGCCCCTTAATGCAAGTGAGCAGCCCACGATGCTTTTGACCAACGCACAGCTCGTCACGCTTCAAACCGATGACAGCTTCGGGCTGATCGCAGACGGGGCCATCGCGCTTGAGGGCGACAAGATCGCGTGGGTCGGCAAGGCGGGCGCGGTGCCAGACGCTTACCGCAGCGGCCCAACCCATGACCTCGGCGGACGGCTGGTCACGCCCGCGCTGATCGATTGCCACACGCATGTCGTCTTCGGCGGCAATCGCGCGGCGGAGTTCGAGCAACGTCTGAACGGGGCCAGCTACGAAGAGGTCGCATTGGCCGGGGGCGGCATCGTGTCCACGGTCACGGCGACCAGAGCGGCCTCGCCCGAGGCCTTGCTGGCGGACGCCCTGACGCGCGTCGATGCGCTGATCGCCGAGGGTGTGGCGTTGATCGAGGTGAAGTCGGGATACGGCCTCGACCTAGAGACCGAGTTGAAAATGCTGCGCGTCGCCCGCCAGATTGCGAAAGCGCGCCCTATCGAGGTGCGCACCAGTTTTCTCGGGGCCCACGCCGTGCCTGCGGAATATGCGGGCGCGCCCGATACCTATATCGACGAGGTTTGCATCCCCGCCTTGCGCGCCGCCCATGCCGAGGGGCTTGTGGATGCGGTCGATGGGTTCTGCGAGGGGATCGCATTTGATACTGCCCAAATCGCGCGGGTGTTTGATGTGGCGGTCTCGCTGGGGTTGCCCATGAAGCTGCATTCAGAGCAGTTGTCCAATATCGGCGGCACGCAACTGGCCGCAATATACGGCGCGCTGAGTGCGGACCACGTGGAATACGCGACCGATGCGGATGCGCGCGCCTTGGCCGCCTCGGGCACCGTGGCCGTGGTGTTGCCCGGCGCGTTCTACACCCTGCGCGAGACCCAAGCTCCGCCCATTGAGGCGTTCCGCATCCACGGCGTCCCGATGGCGTTGGCGACCGATTGCAACCCCGGCTCGTCGCCGCTGACCTCGCCGCTGCTTGCGATGAACATGGCCTGCACCCTGTTTCGTATGACGCCGCTGGAGGCTTTGCTGGGCATGACGGCCCATGCCGCACGCGCGCTCGGCGCGGAAAACAGAGGCCGCATCACCCCCGGCGCAGCTGCGGATCTGTGCGTCTGGAACGCAGCACACCCGGCGGAACTGGCCTACCGCATCGGCTTCAACCCGCTGCACGCACGTATCTTCAAGGGAGCGCTATAATGGACACGCTGTTGCCCGGTGCCGCCACGTTGCGCCAACTTCACGGTATCTGGGCGGAGGGCACTGCACCGCGCCTCGACCCATCCTGCCATGCCGGGATCGAGGCCGCTGCCGCGATGGTTGCCAAGGCTGCCAGCGGCGCGGACGCGGTCTACGGGATCAACACGGGCTTTGGCAAACTGGCCAGCGTCAAGATCGCGCCGCAAGACGTGGCGACCCTGCAACGCAACCTGATCTTGTCGCATTGCTGCGGCGTTGGCGCGCCGTTGGACGCGGCCACAACCCGGCTGATGATGGTGCTGAAACTGCTGTCGTTGGGGCGCGGGGCATCGGGCGTGGCGATGACGACCGTGACGTTGATCGAGGATATGCTGGCGCGCGGCGTGATCCCGGTGATCCCCGGCCAAGGCTCGGTCGGGGCATCGGGCGATCTGGCCCCCTTGGCGCATATGGCCGCCGCGATGATCGGCGAGGGCGAAGCGGTGTTTGAGGGCGCTCGGATGCCCGCAGGCGGTGCGCTGGCCAAGGCGGGTCTTACGCCGATCACCTTGGGCGCGAAGGAGGGGTTGGCGCTGATCAATGGCACGCAGTTTTCCACCGCATGCGCATTGGTCGGCCTCTGGGGCGCATGGCAGAACGCGGCCACGGCGGTGCTGACCTGCGCGCTATCGACGGACGCGATCATGGGTTCGACAGCGCCTTTGCAGGACGCGATCCATACCTTGCGCGGCCATGCGGGCCAGATCGCGGTCGCCCGTGCGCAACGGGGCCTCATGGACGGGTCCGAGATCCGCGAAAGCCACCGCGACGGCGACACCCGCGTCCAAGACCCCTACTGCATCCGCTGCCAACCACAGGTCACTGGTGCCGCGATGGACCTGCTACATTTCGCGGGCCGCACGTTGGAGGTTGAAGCCAATGCAGTGACGGACAATCCGCTGGTGCTTGTTGCCGACGGCCTGATCGTGTCGGGCGGGAATTTCCACGCAGAACCGGTGGGCTTTGCCGCCGACCAGATCGCGGTTGCGGTCTCCGAGATCGGTGCGATTGCCCAACGCCGCGTGGCCTTGATGGTGGACCCGACGCTGTCGTTTGATCTGCCGCCCTTCCTGACGCCCAATCCGGGACTGAACTCTGGCCTGATGATCGCCGAAGTGACTACGGCGGCGTTGATGAGCGAGAACAAGCATCTGGCCAATCCCTGCACCACCGACAGCACGCCGACCTCTGCCAATCAAGAAGATCACGTGTCGATGGCCGCCCATGCCGCACGGCGCTTGGAGCGGATGAATGCGAACCTGAACGTGATCCTTGGGGTCGAGGCGATGTGCGGCGCGCAAGGGATCGAGTTTCGCGCGCCCTTGCAGACCAGCCCCGCGCTACGGGCCGCGATGGCGGTGTTGCGCGCGGATGTGCCAACCCTCGCCGAGGACCGCTATATGGCCCCGTCAATCGAGGCGGCGGCAAACCTAGTGGCCACGGGCGCGCTGAGCGGCGCGGTTGATCTGCCAGAGTTTGTCCGAGGCTTTGCGGAATGACGCCTGTCTCCGTTCACCGTGGCACTGGGCCAATTGTGCTTGGGCTCCCCCATGCCGGGACCTATGTGCCTAAAAAAGTGGCAGATGCGTTGAATGCCGCTGGTCGCAAGCTGGCCGATACCGATTGGCATATTGATCAGCTCTACGGCGGGGTGCTGACCGAGGTCACGACCGTTCGGGCAAATTTCCACCGCTACGTGATTGATGCGAACCGCGACCCCGATGGGGCCAGCCTCTATCCCGGTCAGAACACCACAACGCTGGTGCCGCTGACCGATTTCGAGGGCTGCGGTATTTGGCCGACCCCACCCAGCGAGGCCGAGGTTGAGGCGCGTCGCCAAGCCTTTCACGCGCCCTATCACGCAGCCCTAGAGGCCGAGTTGACCCGCGTGCGCGCCCTACACGGGGTTGCGATCTTGTATGATTGCCATTCGATCCGCTCAGAGATTGCGTTCCTGTTCGACGGCACCCTGCCCGACTTCAACATCGGCACCAACGAAGGGGCGACCTGCGCGCCCGAGGTTGAGGCCGCAGTCACCGCGATCTGCGCGCGCGCGGACGGCTATACCAGCACCGCAAACGGGCGCTTCAAGGGCGGTTGGACCACGCGGCATTACGGACGGCCCGACGACGGCATCCACGCGATCCAAATGGAATTGGCCCAATCCACCTATCTGACGCGCGAGGCCGCTCCTTGGACCTATGACGCCGATAAAGCAGCTGCCCTGCGCCCCCACCTGACATCCATCGTCACCGCCTTGGCCGATCTGGCCCCTGCCCTAGGAGGCTCGAAATGAACTCTTCTCGCCACAACACCCGCGACGTCTTTGCGCCCACTGGCCCTGAGATCACCGCCAAAAGCTGGCTGACCGAGGCCCCTATGCGGATGCTCATGAACAACCTGCATCCGGATGTGGCCGAGAACCCGCATGAGTTGGTCGTCTATGGGGGCATCGGGCGTGCTGCGCGCACATGGGAGGATTTCGATGCCATCGTCGCGGCTTTGAAAGACCTTGAGGACACGCAAACCTTGCTGGTGCAATCGGGCAAACCGGTGGGCGTCTTTAACACTCATAAAGATGCGCCGCGGGTTTTGATCGCGAACTCAAACCTCGTGCCGCATTGGGCGACATGGGACCATTTCAATGAGCTCGATAAGAAGGGTCTGGCGATGTATGGCCAGATGACCGCCGGATCGTGGATCTATATTGGCACCCAAGGCATCGTCCAAGGCACCTACGAGACCTTCATGGAAGCGGGCCGCCAGCACTACGGCGGCAACCTAACCGGACGCTGGATTTTGACCGGCGGTCTTGGCGGGATGGGCGGCGCGCAGCCCTTGGCGGCCGTGATGGCCGGGGCCTGCTGCTTGGCGGTTGAGTGCGACGAGACCCGCGCCGATTTCCGACTGCGCACGCGCTATGTTGACGAGAAGACGCACGATCTGGACGAGGCCTTGGCGATGATCGAGGCATGGACGGCGGCGGGGGAGGCGAAATCTGTCGCCCTCATCGGCAATGCGGCGGATGTGTTTCCCGAGCTGGTCAAGCGCGGTGTGCGCCCCGATATGGTCACCGACCAGACCAGCGCCCATGATCCGATCCACGGCTATTTGCCCCAAGGTTGGAGCGTTGCTGAATGGCGCGCCAAGCAGGAAACTGCGCCGAAAGACGTTGAAAAAGCCGCGCGCGCGTCGATGAAAGTGCAAGTCGCGGCGATGGTGGATTTCTGGAATGCGGGTGTGCCAACGCTCGATTACGGCAACAACATTCGCCAAGTCGCGCAAGAGGAGGGGTTGGAGAACGCCTTCGCCTTCCCCGGCTTCGTGCCCGCCTATATCCGCCCGCTGTTTTGTCGCGGCATCGGTCCGTTTCGCTGGTGTGCGCTGTCTGGCGACCCGGAGGATATCTACAAGACCGACGCCAAGGTGAAGGAGCTGATCGACGATCCGCACCTGCACAATTGGCTCGACATGGCGCGCGAGCGAATTGCGTTCCAAGGCCTGCCTGCGCGCATCTGTTGGGTCGGGCTTGGGCTGCGCGACAAGCTGGGCCTCGCGTTCAACGAGATGGTGCGCACAGGCGAGTTGTCCGCGCCTGTTGTGATCGGGCGCGATCATCTGGACTCTGGATCGGTCGCCTCGCCCAATCGTGAGACAGAGGCGATGAAAGATGGCAGCGATGCCGTCTCCGACTGGCCGCTTTTGAATGCGATGTTGAATGTTGCGGGTGGTGCCACTTGGGTGTCGCTGCACCACGGCGGCGGGGTCGGGATGGGCTTTTCGCAGCATTCCGGCATGGTCATTTGCTGCGACGGGACCGAGGATGCGGATCGGCGGATCAAGAACGTGCTCTGGAACGATCCGGCCACGGGTGTGATGCGCCATGCGGATGCGGGCTACGAGGACGCGCTGGAGTGCGCGCGCGAAAACGGGTTGAATTTGCCGGGGATATTGGGGCGCTAGCCCTCCAAAAATGCGCCATCAAACGGGACGTACCGTGTTTGACCGTCCTCCCCGGTCACACGCAGCGTAGCGCCGCACGCCTCGACGCAGCTGATGCCAGTGCCACTTGGCCAGTGGATCGCCCCAATCACATGGTGGATTTCGACCTCGGTATCCGCGCGCAGCGTGACCGCACCGGGCTGCCCGAGCATGTCTTTGTAACCGGCCCCCAGCACATGCCCAGCGCAGCCCTCTTCGACCCCGAGGCACCCGACATGGCGACCGGACCACGGCGCATAATCGCGCCCCCCGTTGGAATGCCAGAGCATCGTCATCGGCAACGCCTTGGCCCGCCGCAGCGACAAAAACACATCGCCCTCGTTTGGGCGTGTGATCGCCGTCCAGCCAAGAGTTTGGCCCGGCATCTCAAGGCCCACCGCGAAGTCTTCATGTCTTGGCAACCACGGATAACGCGTCAGATCGACAGGTCCGTCCTTGCCGGGAAACGCCGCTGGATCGGTGTGACGCGCGGGATAGATAAGTCCTGAGCGTCCGCATGCGGGATCGGTTTCAAGTGGGTTTTGCGGCGTCACCCAGCACGATTTCGGTGACGTTCGGATCAGACCACCTTTGGGCAACGCCACATTGGCGTGGTTCGACACCGGCACCCGACCGTCGCCGCCATGGAAGGTGTGGCGTTGATAGACAAACGGGTGGCCGGGTCGGAGCGTGATTTCTTTGAACAGTTCGGCCCCGAAAACTGTGCGGTCCAGTTTGGCGTGGATGTGGCTCGTGCCCTGACCCTCAACCGTCCAAGCAGAGTTCGGCGGCCATCCATGCAGCGGCGAGCCGTCTTCATGCGACGCAAACGGCGCGCAGAAAAAATCGCCCCCCAGTTTGACAAGATGCGGCGCGATATCGTCCGGGAATTCGGCATCCGTTCCGACCCACGGCGCACGGTGCAGGGGCGAGACGGTGTGTCCTTGATCGACCACCTCGAACGCCTCGATCATCCCTAACTTGGGATCGAATGACAGGCTTATGCCAGCCGTCCGCAGCCGGGTCATGTCGCCGAGGCCATCCGTGTGCGGAACGCGTCAAGCTCGTCCTCGGGCATCCCGACGAGGTGTTCGGGTGCAGGAAATGCGCCGGAATTGACCTCGGCCACGAACTCCGCAAACGCGGTGATCCGTTCGTCTTGCAGTCGCGCATATTCGGCTTGAAAGTTGCGGTAGGCCTTGGCGTGGCGCGGCACGTGGCCCTCAGTATAGCCGAGCATATCGTTGGCAAACAGGTATTGCGCGTCGCAGCCCGCCCCGGCCCCCATGGACCAGACGAGGATGCCGACATTTCGGGATATCTCGGTAGCGACCTCGTCTGGTACGACCTCCAGCTCAACCGCGATGGCGCCAGCATTCTCGTAGGCTTTGACCTGCTCAAACAGGCGCATGGCTTCATCTGCGGTCTTGCCAACTGCACGAAACCCACCTGTCCAAGTGGCCCGCGATGGCACGAGGCCCACATGGCCGACGACGGGGATGTATTCGCGCGCCAACCGCTCGACCGTGTGAAGCGAGCCTGAGCAATAGAGCGCGTCTGCCCCCCGCTCCAGCGCGCTATTGCACCAGCGCAAGTAGTCATCGGGCGATCCGCACCCTGTATGGGTCTGGCCGGCCATGGAGAAGACCGAGGGCGCGACCTCGCGGTATCGGGGATCAAAAATAACGTCGTCAGGGACCGACGCGATGTCGATCCCGGCGGCTTGAGCGGCGGCAGCCTCGTCGAGTGAGAAGTAGCGCAGCATGGTCAGTTGCCGCTTGCCTTTTAGGGCGCGCAGATCTGCGACTGTGGGGCGAGGCCTAGGGCTTTGCGTCATTCGATCAGCACCATTACGCGGCCCCCCTCGACCTTGGTCTCATACGTCTTCAGGTCCACGCAAACTGGCGCGCGCAGGGCCTTTCCGGTGCGGTAATCAAACAGGCCATTGTGCTTTGGGCATTCGATCTCGTTGTCCATCACGAGGCCACCGGACAAATGCACCTGCTCGTGCGTGCACAGGCCGTCGGTGCAGAAGAACTTGCCATCTAGGCTTTGATACACCGCATAGGTTCGCGCGTCATGATCCCAGCGGATGACGTCCTCTTCATCAATATCTTCGGTCGCGCAGGCATCAATCCAAGGCATTGCAGTCTCTCGCTTCTCGTAAGGGGGCTAAGTCACCGCGCGCTCGGGCAGAGGACCGTCCATGTAAGGATGCGCGGTCTCAGGCAGCGCCTTGCGCACTGCGTAACTCGGATCGTGGCGTTGGCGCAGAACGGCGCGCATCATCTCGCGGTAGGCGTCCCAAAGCGAGGTGTTGGGCGGCGGCAAGTCGTGCTTGAGCGCCTCGTGCAGGGCGGGAAGCGAATAGTAGGGCACCATCGGGAACATGTGATGCTCGATATGGTAGTTCATGTTCCAGTAAAGCCAGCGGCTGACCGGGTTCAGATAGAGCGTGCGGGAATTGAGCCGATGATCGAGCACATCCTCGGCCAGCCCGCCATGCTGCAACAGGCCCGTCATCACGAAATGCCAGCAGCCATAAGCACGCGGGCCCCCGATCAGCAGGACCGGGATCGCGGATTTCCAGCCCATGCCTTGCGCCAGCATGATCACTGTGGCGAGCACCACCAGCGCATAGATCGCCATATGGATGCGCGCCCCCAAATAGGCTTTGTTCCATTCGGTTTGCGGGATGTAGGCTTGCTCGTCTTCGGAAAGCCGCCCCACCGCGTTGCGCAACAGGACGCCCAGCGACTGGACCGGGCCATAGACGCCTACAACGGCCAACGCCTTAATAACCAGACTGATCGGGTGCATCCATGCAATCTCGGGATCGCGCCCAACAACGAGCGTATCGGTGTGGTGGCGCGCGTGGCTCCACCGCCAGTTGACCGGGTTTCGCATCACCTGAAACGAGGCAATCTGATAGACAACATCGTTCATCCAGCGCGTGCGAAAGGCGGTGCCATGTCCGCATTCGTGCCAACGGCTGTCGCAGGCCGATCCATAGAGCACTCCGTATGCCAGCCAGAACGGAACTGCGGTCCAAGAGCCCCAGAAGTAGATTCCACCTGCGGCAAAGACGATATGCAGGGCGATCCAGAGCAGCGTGTCGCGTATCGCTGGTGCGTCCCGGCGTTTCATCAGAGCCTTCAAGGTCTTTTTGGGAATGTCGCTGTGATACCAGTCCGCTGTCGCCAGCCCAGCATCGACGGCGCGTTGCGAAGAGGCTCCGGTCAGCGAATAGTCACGACCGACTGCGGCGCTTGGGGACTGGGTCATATCGATATGGCTTTCGTGAAACGGTGGCAGTGGTTCGTGCTTTGAGTTCGACCGCAGTCCGTTAGCTTGGCCGAACCGCTAGCTGCCGATCAAGCAGCAATCACATCAGATCACATCAGATCGGGGATGCGTGCACGGGTAGAGACACAGTCGCCTTGATGCGCCAAGCTGCGCCGTAGGGTTTGGGCTCAGGGGGGCAATTTTAGACCGATGGCACGTGCAACACTTATCGATATCGCGCAAGTCGCCGGCGTTTCGACGGCAACGGTTGACCGGGCGCTCAACAGCCGCCCCGGTGTCAGTGCTACCAATCGCCAGCGCGTGATGAGTGCCGCGCGGACGTTGGGTTATGTCCCCTCTGACGGTATGGTGATCCTGCCAGCCCGCCCAGCGCGGCTCGAATTCCTGTTCCCGATGGGCCAGATCGCGTTCATGCGCGAGGTGGCCAGCAACATCCTTCGGGTGGCCAAAGACCATCCGCTGGTCGAAAGCTGCACGATCATCCCGCTTGGTGGGATTGGGCCTGACGCATTTACGGCTGGGCTGGACCACCTATCGCCGGGAACCGAGGGCGTTGGCATCATCACCACCGACCACCCCAAAAGCCGGGACGCCATTCGCCGCCTGAGTGCGTCTGGTGTGCGCGTGGTGACCATCGCCTCGGATGTGCAAGAGCCGTCGAGATCGGCCTATATCGGTGTGGATAACATGATTTCCGGGCGCACCGCGGCTCAGATACTGGGGATGCTCGCGGGGCGCAGCGCGGGTGCTGCGGCGGTTTTTCTTGGCAGCCGCGCTTTCAAGGGACACCAAGAACGCGAAGCTGGGTTTTTGGCATGTCTGTCTGAGCGCTCGCCCAATCTGCGCATCCTGCCGTCGATAGAGACCAATGAAGACAGTGGCCGGGTTCGGTCGGAAATGGCGAAACTGCTGCGCAGCGTGCCCGATCTTGCGGCGGTCTACTGCGTTGGGGCCGGACGAAAGGGAATTGTTGAAGCGCTGGAGGAACGGCCATCGCCGCAGCGCCCCGCCGTTGTCCTGCATGATCTGACCGACAACGCGCGCGTTTGGCTCGCGCAGGATAAGATTGACGCGGTGATCGACCAAAACGCCTCACTGGTTGCGCAGCAGGCCGTGTTGCGCTTGCTTGGGGCAATAGCATCCACGAACGCGCTGTTGCCGCTGCACCATATTGAGCCGCGCATTATCCTGCGCGAAAACATCCCAGCTGAGAGGCCACCGCGATGAAAACCGAACTCGAAAGCGCGGTCATTCTGGTCACGGGTGCGGCTGCTGGGATTGGCCGCGCGATTGCCGAACATGCCGCCAGTGAAGGGGTGGCGGGGCTGTTTCTGACTGATATTGACGAGGCTGGATTGGGCGAAGTTGCCGAGGCGCTGATGGGGCAGACGCAGGTGCATTGCCATGCGGCCGACCTCGGTGATCCGAAGGCTCCGGCAGCGATATTCGAGCACGCCAAAGCGCAGTTTGGCAGCGTGACGGGCTTGGTCAATTCTGCCGGGATCACGAGCCGTGCAAGTTTTACCGATGGCACCGCTGATCTGTGGGACCGGCTGTTCGCGGTCAACGCGCGTGCGCCGTATCTGTTGATGAGCGCATTTATCACCGACGCAGTCGCTCGCCAAACGGGCGGCACTATCGTCAATATCCAGTCCATGAACGCACATTGCGGCGCACCTGATCTGGCGATCTATGCGTCCACCAAAGGGGCGCTGCAAACGCTAACCAAGAACGCGGCCAACGCGCATCTTATGGACAGTATCCGCGTGAACGGGATCAACCTTGGATGGACGCTGACAGACGCTGAAGACAAAATGCAGACCGCGACCCACAGCGCTGGAGCGGATTGGGCACAGGCCAGCGGTGCCGGTTTGCCGCTGGGACGACTGATCGTGCCAGATGAAGCCGCAAGATTGGCGATCTATCTGCTGAGCCCCGCATCAGCCCCGATGACGGGCATCTCGCTGGATCTGGAGCAATCGGTCGTGGGGGCGCCGCGCTAAGCAGGCGGGCGCGCGGTGCTGGCGCGAATGACCAACTCAACCGGGATGGCAGCCTCAGGCGGATGCACGCCTGCCGCACCGGACAGCCGGTTCAACAGGACTTGTGCGGCGCGCCTGCCAAGTTGGCGTCTGTCCTGCCGGATCGTCGTCAGTGCGGGGACATAATATTCCGACATCTCGATATCATCGAAGCCAACGACCGAGATGTCCTCGGGCACCCGCACTCCTGCGGCTTGCAGCCCCGCGATCAGGCCAAACGCGACCATGTCGGCGGAACAAAACACAGCCGTTGGGCGGTCGCTCATGGCGAGAATAGTGGCCGCTGCGGCATAGCCGGACTCGAGCGAGAAATCGCCTCGGATGATCCAGTCAGCGCGCGTGGGCAAGCCAAGCCGGGCGCGCTCAGTCACCATGCCTTCGCGCCGCGCGGTGGTCAGAACATTGCCGTCAGGGCCCGTGATATGGGCGATTTTTCGATGCCCAAGCGCGTGCAGATGCCTGATGGCAAGGCGCGCGCCCTCTGCATTGTCGCTCGAGATGATCGGGAAAGCCTCGCCCTCAACCCACTCGCAGAGGAAAACAATCCGCTCGCCGACACCGAGGTCACGACATTGGCGCAGCGCTTGCGAAGACAGCCCTCCATCAAGCGAAATCGCCCCGTCGATACGTCCGTCCAGAAAATAGCTAGCAAGGGCCGCGTCTTGCAGCGGATCGCATTCGGTATCGGTGATCAGAACCGAATAATCGGACCCGGCGAAGACCTCGCTTAGCCCTGCCAAGATGCCTGAATAGAACGGTTTACCAAGGTTGGGCACCAGAACAAGAACCGCCGAAGCCCGCTGCATTCTTAGGTTCCGAGCGGCCTGATTGGCGCGGTAACCGGTTAGCTTTACAGCCTCATGCACGGCGTCGCGGGTGCGCTCGGCGACCAGCTCGGGATTGGTCAAGACGCGGCTGACTGTGGTGGCCGAAACCCGTGCGGCGCGGGCGACATCTTGGATGGTTTTGGTCTTCTGAATCATAGCGCCCTGACATGCGTTCGAGAAATCCGACTTGACACGAATCCCTCACGGTGACGAATATGAAATCGATTTCATGATCTGCAAAGTAGATTCTGCCATCAATGAAATCGATTTCATAAGTGCTTTTGGCGCTAGAGGGGGATTTCCGTGCAAAGCGACCAGCACTGCAAAATGACAGGTAAATCACGGTGAGAGCCGCTGCGTCCTTCGACTTCACCGGCGCGCATGTGGTGGTTATCGGCGCAAGCCGGGCTGGCATCGGCGCGGTCATCGCACGTGCATTTCAAGACGCAGGTGCGCAGGTTGAGATCACGGGCCTTGAGCCCTCTTGCGCCCCCGAGGACGCCGCGCGGTTCAGCTACACGCAACTGGATGTGTCCGACACTGAGGCCGTGAAACGCTTTGCGCGCAGCCATCCCCATGTCGATGTTTTGGTTAACTGTGCGGCCCTGACCCGGCGCGGCGCTGAGATGGAGCCTGAGTTTTTCGCCCATGTCGTCGATGTGAACCTCACCGGCTCGTTTCGCTGCGCAGAAGCGCTGCACCCGGCCCTGTCGGCGGCCAAGGGGCGGGTCATCAACGTGGCCTCGATGTATGCGCGCTTCGGCTCGCCGCGAAACCCGGCCTACGGCGCGTCCAAGGCGGGGGTCGAGCAGTTGACCAAATCGCTGGCCATCGCGTGGGCCGAGGACGGCATCCGCGTCAACGCCATCGCCCCCGGCTTTATCGTGACCGAACAATCCGCCCGCGCACGCGAAGACGAGGCCTTCACCAAGGCCGTCGAGGCGCGCACTCCGATGGCGCGCTGGGGCCAGCCTGCAGATGTGGCGGGCGTTGCGCTATTCCTCGCCTCGGACGCCGCCGGGTTCATGACCGGGGCCTGCGTGCCCGTTGACGGAGGCTATTCTGTTGCCTGATCGGAGCACCATTGCCACCACAGGCGCCGCCGTCATTGGCACCGGCTTTATCGGCACGATCCACGTGCAGGCCCTGCGCCGTTTGGGTGTGCAGGTGCGCGGTGTGCTTGGCTCGTCCCCCGAACGCGGCACGGCCAGCGCGCAGGCTATGGGCGTGGCGCAGGCTTACGCCTCGCTTGACGAATTGCTCGCCGATGACGCTGTGGACGTCGTGCATGTGACCTCGCCAAACCACGCGCATTACCCGCAAGTGAAGGCGATCCTCGCTGCCGGAAAGCATGTGATCTGCGAGAAGCCGCTGGCCTTGAACAGCGAGCAATCTGCTGAAATGGCGAAGCTAGCGGCGGCCTCGGGCAAGATCTGTGCGGTGTGCTACAACATTCGCTTCTATCCCCTGAACCAGCAAGCCCACGGGATGGTGCAGGCGGGCGAGCTTGGCGATATTCGTTTTATTACAGGGCATTATCACCAAGACTGGCTGGCCAAACCCACCGATTGGAACTGGCGGCTTGAGGCTGATGTTGGGGGGGCTTTGCGCTCGGTTGGCGATATCGGCACACACTGGCTGGACCTGACAAGCTTCGTGACGGGTCTGCGCGCCACATCCGTCATGGCCGAGTTAAGCACCTTCATTCCCGAGCGCCACAAACCCACCGGCCCTGTCGCGACCTTCGGCAGTGGCGCGGGCGAGACACAAACCGTAGCGGTCGACACGGACGACGCTGCGATGATCATGATCCGCTACGAGGGCGGCGCGCGCGGTGTGATGAGCACCTCGCAGATCAACATCGGGCGCAAGAACTCGCTGAAATGGGATGTGGCGGGCGCGGATGCGAGTGCGGCTTGGGATAGTGAGACGCCGGACCATCTGTTTATCGGTCGCCGCGACGCACCGAACCAGACGCTCATGCGCGATTTCACCTTGATGAACCCAGCAGGCGTTGCTGCAGCGACCTTGCCGCCGGGCCATGTGGAAGGCTTCGCCGACAGCTTTTTCAACCTGTTTCGGGCGGTCTACGGCGATGTTGTTCGCGGAGCCCGCAGCGATGACGCCACTTGGGCTGATTTCGACGCAGGCCATTACGAGATGCAGTTCTGCGACGCGGTTTTGAAGTCCGCACGCGAGGATCGCTGGGTCGCGCTGAGCGAATTTGAGGAGGCGACATGAAACTAGGATTACTCACCGCGCCGTTTGAGGATGCTGACCTAATGGACGTGGCAGCTTGGGCGGGCAGCAACGGGTTCTCGGCCTTCGAGGTCGCGTGCTGGCCAGCCTCGGGCGGCGAAAAGCGGCGCTATGCCGGGACCAGCCACATCAACGTGGACGGTCTAAGTGCAGCTGAGGGGGGCGAGATTAAGTCCAAACTCGCAGACCACGGGATCGAGATTTCCGGCCTTGGCTATTACCCCAATCCGCTGCATGCGGACGCAGATCACAGGGACGCCGTGATCGGGCATCTGATGAAAATTATCACCGCTGCGGGGGTTATGGACGTGCCTGTGGTGAACACGTTTCTTGGAGGCGACCGAAAGCTGACACTCGACGAGAACTGGGCGCGGGCGACGGAGATATTCGCACCGATTGTGGATCATGCACGCGCCTCAGGGGTGCAGCTGTGCTTTGAGAATTGCCCAATGATTTTCAGCAATGACGAATGGCCCGGCGGTCACAACATTGCCTATTCGCCAAAAATCTGGCGGCGCATTTTCGAGCACTGGGGCGACAGCGTTGGCATGAATTTCGACCCGTCGCACCTGATCTGGCAGTTCATCGACCAGACACGCTTTATCCGCGAGTTCGGCGCGCGCATGGGTCATGTTCATGCCAAGGACGTCATGATCGACCGTGACGGCTTGTATGAAAACGGCGTTATGTCTGTTGGTATGGGCTGGCAAATCCCGCGTCTATGCGGGCTGGGCGACGTGGATTGGTCCGGGTTCTTCTCGGGGCTTTACCGCGAAGGCTATGACGGGCCGATCATTATCGAGCACGAAGACAGACTATTTGAGGGCACAGACGAGAAGGTGAAGCGGGGATTCCTGCTGGCCCGAGACGTCTTGCAACCCTTCATCAAATAGAAGGGTGCATGGAACCACTTACGAAACTGATCACTAATTTAACTGGGAGGACTATCACATGAAAAAACTACTCTCCGGCGCCGCAGTCATTGCCGTTGCCGCATCCTTGAGCACGGCCGCCTTCGCGGACGGCCACAAAAGCTACACCATCGGCGTGTCCAACACCGTCCAAGGCAATGGCTGGCGCGAGCAGATGGTTTGCGCAATGCGGGCGCAAGCCTTGGTCGAGGCAGATGTGACAAGCTTGATCGTGGCGCACCGCAACACCGATTCCGCTGGCCAGCTAGAGGACATCAACAACCTCATCGAAGCCGGTGTGGACGCAATCGTTCTGAACCCCTCGAACCCGGACGCGCTGAATTCGGCCATTGATGCGGCGATTGCCGCGGGCATCGTAGTGGTGGCCGTGGACGCGGGCGTGTCGGCTGAGGGCGCGTATATCTTGTCCAACAACCAAGAAGAGTATGCCTATCTCGGCGCAAAGTGGCTGTTCGAGAAGGTCGGCGGATCCGGCGACATCGTTTATATGCGCGGCATTGCGGGCGTGTCGGCTGACACCGACCGTGACAACGGCGTCAAGCGCGCCTTGGCCGAATTCCCAGACATCAACATCGTCCACGAGGTGTTCACCGGCTGGCAGCAGGACCAGGGCAAGCAGCAGATGTTTGACTTTCTGGCCACCGGCATCCCGTTTGACGGCGTCTGGACCAGCGGCATCGACAACGTGATCGTTGATGCGTTCGTGGAATCCGGTGCTCCTCTGGTGCCGATTGTTGGCGCGGATAATGCGGGCTTCGTTCAGTATCTGAGCGAAACCGAAGGGCTTGAGGGCGCTGCGGTGACCAATCCCGGCTCCGTCGGCGGTGCGGGTGTGGCTTTGGCCGTCGATATCCTGAACGGCGAAGCGTCTGATAGCACGACGGTTCTGGTTGATCCGGTCTTGTGGGAAAATGCCACCGATGCGGGCCGTGCCACGATTGCGGCGGCACAAAACCCTGACCTCGATCCTGAATGGCCTGTCTCTGTGACCATTCCGGGCTGGACCGACTACACGATGGCGCAGATCATCGCGTGCGAAGGCCCCGGCGAAGGCTGATCCGATAAAAACCGACCTCCGCCCTTGCAGATAGGGGCGGAGGTCACCCTCAAAGCTGCTAGAATTTTCGGACCCTAGATGAACGATACCGCTCTCCTCGACGCCTCGGGCGTTGCCAAAAGTTTCGGAGCGGTGCGCGCGCTTACGGATGCGCATTTGCAGGTGGGCGAAGGCGAAGTGGTGGCCTTGATGGGGGCCAATGGCGCAGGCAAATCCACATTCGTGAAGATTATCACCGGCGCGCTGAAGCCCGATACCGGCCATGTTCTGATCCGAGGCCGAGAGGCCCGCGTCGGCAGCCCGGCTGAGGCGCGGCGCTCGGGCCTTGTGCCCGTTTACCAAGAACCGTCGCTAATCCCGGACCTTGATGTGTCCGACAACTTGCGGCTTGGCGACACCCCTAGGGGCGAATTTCAGCGCTGGGTGGTCGAGCTGGGCATCACCGATCTGTCGCTGTCTGCCATGATCGCCGATTTGCCGCTGGCGACCTTACGCATCGTCGATCTGGCCCGCGCGCTGGCGTCCGAGCCGGATGTGCTGCTGCTGGACGAGATGACCGCTGCGCTGCCGACCGATCTGGTTGAGCGAGTCTTGAAGGTCGTGCGCGGCAAGGCCGACGAGGGGATGGGCGTGATCTACGTGTCCCATCGCTTCACGGAAATTTCCGAGCTGTGCGACCGTGCCACCGTGCTGCGCGACGGGCGCACCGTGGGCGATTTGAAGATCGAGCCGGGTGTCGAGGACCGCGTGGTTGAGTTAATGCTGGGCCAGAAGCTGGATCTGGGCGACCGCGATATGACAACGTCCCGCAAGGCGCACGCAAAGACCGCTCGGGTGCGCGTCAAGGGACTGGCCGCAGCGCCCAAAGTCACGGATGTCTCGTTCGATCTGCACGCGGGCGAGGTTTTGGGCGTAGTAGCACTTGAGGGGCAAGGCCAAGACCAGCTGTTCGAGATGCTCGCGGGATTCATCAAACCCACCACTGGCGTGATCGAGGTGAACGGCGCGCCTGTCAGCTTCTCGCACCCCGCCGATGCCATTCAAGCCGGTCTGGCCTTTGTGCCCGGCAACCGTGCCGAGGCGCTTCTATCCCAACGCTCGGTCAAGGAAAACATCGCCCTGCCCTTCTCGGCCAAGATCAGGTCTTGGGGACCGCTGAAGCTGCGCCATGAACGCGAGCGCGTGGCCTATGCCATCGAGAAACTCCAGATCGACACGCGCGCCCAAGGCGAGGTGCAACGCCTGTCGGGCGGCAACCAGCAGAAGGTCACAATTGGTCGCTGGCTGGCCACAGGCGTCGAGACGCTACTGCTGTTTGACCCCACCCGCGGCATTGATGTGCGCACCAAGCGCCAGATTTATCCGCTGGTGCGCGAGTTGGCCGATCAGGGGGCTGCGATCTTGTTCTATACCTCAGAGTTGGCGGAGATTCCGTTGGCCTGCGACCGCGCCGTTGTGATTTTCAATGGCCGTGTGGTCGGTGTGATCGAGGCTGCCGATGCGGACGAGCAGACCCTTATGCGTGCCGCCTATGGCCTGACATCGACGGAGCAGGCGACATGAACGGCTTTGTGCGAAAGAACGCGTGGGTCGTCGGGCTGGCGGTGCTGTTGGTCGTCCTTCTAGGTGCTGCCAAACTGATCCAACCCTCGTTTGGGGCCTCGGGCGTGGAAAGCGTCGCGCGCGCCGCCCTGCCCTTTGCCTTTGCCACCGCAGGCATGGCCGTGGTCGTGATCGTTGGCGGCATTGATCTTTCGGTCGCGTCGATCATGGCGGTCTGTGCCGTGCTTGCTGCGGTGTTGATGGAGCGGATGGCAGGCGTGCCTGCCCTGCTGATCGTGCTGGGCGCGGGTCTTGCGATGGGGCTGATCAACGGCGCGCTGATCGTGCTGACGCGGGTGCCGGACATCGTGGTCACGCTTGCGATGCTGTTCGTTTGGGAAGGGACCGCTTTGCTGATCCTATCCTCGCCGGGCGGCAACACGGCGGACTGGCTGCAAGGTCTCATTCGCGGAGGGCTGCTGTTTGGCACCTTGCCCAAGGCGCTGCTGGTGATCGCGGTCTGCGTGGCGATTGTTTGGGTTCCAGTCCAACGCTCCAAGCTAGGCCTGTCGATCTATGCCACTGGATCAGACGAGCTAGCCGCGTTCCGCTCGGGCGTCTCGGTCGGGCGCACAAAGATCATCGCCTACGGTCTGTGCGGCTTGTTCTGCGCGATGGGCGGGCTGAGCCTTGCGGCGCTGACGGGCATTGGCGAGCCGGTTCCCGGCCCCTACCTCATGGCCTCCGTCGCCGCCGTGGTTCTTGGCGGCGTCGTGCTGGGCGGCGGCAAGGGCGGGCTGATCGGGCCGATCATTGCAGTGTTCATCCTGCGCATCATCCGCACCATTCTGACGCTTATGGCAATCGATCCGAACGTCACCACCATCATTGAAGGCACAATCATGGTGGCCGTTGTGATGCTGGGCACCGCCGCCACTTTGAAGGGGGCCAAGAGATGAGCACCACTGACCTTGATCCCCCCATGGTGCGCGCCGGGCGCTTCTTGCGCGACAATCCGATGGTGCCTTTGCTGGTGTTCCTGTTCCTGCTGATCGCGTCACTTGAGGTCATGCGTCCGGGCATTGTCATGCCTGTGCGGGCTGGGCGCGATGGATTGCTGTCGACCTTCTGGGTTGGCAACCTGATCAAGTTTGCCATTCCCCTAGCGATGCTCGCGGCCTGTCAGGTTCTGACCATGTTGACGGCTGGCATCGATCTGTCCGTGGGCGTGGTGGCCACGGTCGCCGCCTTCGTATGCGCCACGCTCAGCACCGTTTGGGGCGTCGCCCCGGCGGTTATGATCGCGCTATCCTGCGGCGTTGTTGTCGGCGTCGTGAACGGCATCGGCGTCGGGGTCGTGCGGGTCCATCCGTTGATCATGACCCTCGGCACCGGGCTGATTGCGACCGGGTGCCTGCAAGTCTACCAGCGATTGTTCATCAATGCGGGCTCCGAAGTGCCCGGTTTTCTGGTGTGGCTCGGCACTGGGCGAACTGCGGGTATGCCAAATGGTCTGTTCATGTTCATCCCCTTCGCGCTCTTTATCCTATGGCTCATGCGCTACACGGGGTTTGGGCGGCTGCTGTTCGCGCTTGGCTCGAACGAGAAGGCCGCCAAGCTGTCGGGCGTGCGCGCGTGGCAGGTGTATGTAGCACTTTACGCGCTGTCGGGGCTGATCGCAGCGCTTGCGGGTCTGCTATATCTCGGGATGATCCGGCAGACCTCGCTGAGCCTTGCCAACCCGCTGCTTCTACCATCCGTCGCGGCGGCGGTCATCGGCGGCACCTCGATCTTTGGCGGGCGCGGCAGTTTCGCAGGCGCAATCGTTGGCGCGCTGATCCTACGTGTGCTCGACACCATGCTGACGCTTTTGCAGATGCCCGAGGGCGCGCGCACAGCCCTGTTCGGCATCATCATTCTTGCCGTGACGGCGATCTATGTCAGGATCACGGGCACGCGTTAACGGAGACTTCGTATGGGTAAATCTCAAATCGTCGGCATTAGCTTTGACCACATGCATATGGGCGATCTGCTGCGTATGGTGCATGACCATCCCGATGCCGAGATCGCGGGCATTTTCGATCCTGACCGCCAAAAGATGCAAAGTGCTGTCGAGGCGTTTGGCATCCCCGAGGACCGCGTGTTCACCGATTTCGATCAGTGCATGGCCGCTGGACCTTACGACATAGCGCTGCTGTGCACAGCCACAGGCGAGCACGCCGAATTCACCGAACGCCTCGCCCCTCACAATGTGCATGTGTTTGTTGAGAAGCCATTTGCGGCCTCGGCCCATGATGCACGCCGGATGATGGCGGCGATGGACGGGACTGGCAAACAGATGGTTATCAACTGGCCGCTCAGATGGGTCGAAAGCCATGTGACGGCCAAACGCCTTATCGACGAGGGCATGATCGGCGATCTGCTGGAGGTCCATTTCTACGATGGCAATCGCGGGCCTCTGTATCACCTTGCCGACAAGGTCGAAGTCAGCCCGGAGGAGGTGGAGCGTCAAAAGCCAACCTCGTGGTGGTATAAGGCTGAATCTGGGGGCGGCTCGCTGCTGGATTACCTCGGCTACGGCGCGACCCTTGGGACGTGGTATATGAACGGCGAGGCCCCGATTGAGGTGACTTGCACCGTCAATGAAGCGCCGGGGATCGAGGTTGATCAACACGCTATCGCGGTGCTGCGCTATGCCCGCGGGCTGTCGAAAATGGAAACGCGGTGGGGCACGTTTACCGATCCTTGGTCGATCCAGCCGCAACCCACCTGCGGGTTCGTGTTCGTCGGCTCGGACGGCACGATCTCGTCGCCGGACTATGCCAGCCACGTCACGGTCCAAACCCGCGCGCGGCCTGAGCGCCACGAGATAGCCGCCGACCCGCTGCCCGTGGGCGAACGCAATGCCATTGGATACGTGCTGGGTCAGATTGCGCGCGGCTTGCCTGTGGAAGGCCCGCTTGATCCCGACCTGTGCCTGACCGCGCAACGGATCGTGGACACCGCCCTGCGTTCGGCTGCTGAGAAACGCACGCTTGAGTTGCTGCCATGACCGAGGGTGCGGTGGACAGCGACACCTACGCGCTGCGATCGGGCACGCTGGCTGAGATTGCAGCCCCCCATCTGCAATACCGTCCGCCTGCGCCAACGGCCTACCGCCCCCGGATCGGCATGATCGGCACGGGTGGTATTTCTGACAGCCATCTCGATGCCTACAAGACCGCTGGCTGGGAGGTCGCTGCATTGTGGAACCGCACCCGCGCTAAGGCCGAGGCCAAAGCCGCGACCTTTTGCCCCTCGGCCCGGATCGAGGAAGATTGGCAGGCAATGCTCAGCGACAGCGAGATCGACGTTGTCGACATAACGCTGCACCCCGAGCATCGCGCACCGATCATCGAGGCCGCCTTGAAAGCTGGCAAGCATGTGCTCAGCCAAAAGCCGTTCGTCACCGATCTTGATCTTGGCGAAGACCTTGTAAAGCTTGCCGAAGACAATGGCGTCCATCTGGCCGTAAACCAAAACGGGCGCTGGTCGCCGCATATGGCGTGGATCCGCGAGGCGGCGCACGGGGGGCTGATTGGGGACGTTCTATCCGTGCATGCGTCGCTGCACTGGGATCATGGTTGGACGGCAGGGACGCCTTTTGACGAGATTGACGATCTGCTGCTTTACGATTTCGGGGTCCACTGGTTTGACTTTGTGACCTCGCTCATGGGCGACCGGCTGCAAAGCGTGTTTGCCACGGCCACCCACGCGCGGGGCCAAGCCAATAAGGTGCCGCTGCTTGCGCAAGCCTTGGTGCGCGCAGATGGCGGTCAAGCCAGCCTCATCTTCGACGGGGCCGCACCGCACGGGCCGCGCGATACAAGCTATGTTGCAGGCACTGCGGGTAGCCTGATGTCAGACGGTCCTGACCTTGGGACGCAGGCGGTTACGTTGACCACGTCTCAGGGGATCGCGCGCCCGACGCTTGAAGGCCAGTGGTTCAACGATGGGTTCCGGGGCGCGATGGGCGAGTTGCTATGCGCCATCGAGGAAGGCCGCGCGCCCAGCAATTCCGCCGCCGAGAACCTGCGATCCCTTGCACTGACCTTTGCCGCGATCCAGTCGCGCATCTCCGGCAAGGAGGTGACGATTGGCAAGGTTCGTCGGTTGGCATGATCATTTGGGCGAGGGGTAGAGTTTCATGATCCGTGTCCTGATCGTTGGCTTGGGCAATATGGGCCAAAGCCACGGGCTTGCGCTGCACGCCCAAGAGGGCGTCGAGATTGTCGCGTTGGTCAATCGCTCGATCCGCGCGCTGGACCCTGCGCTGCGAGGCTATCCGGTGTTCGACAGTTTTGAGGCAGGCATGGCGATACAGCCTGACCTCGTTGTCATCGCCACCTATGCCGACAGCCACGCCGACCTCGCCATCCGAGCAATGGAAGCCGGAGCGCATGTGTTTGTCGAAAAGCCGCTCGCGACGACCGTTGCGGACGCCGAGCGCGTGGTGGAGACCGCGACGCGCCTGAGGCGCAAACTCGTCGTTGGCTACATCCTGCGCCACCATCCCGCATGGCAGCGCATGATTGCCGAGGCGCGCGCGCTGGGTGGGCCTTATGTGTTTCGGATGAACCTGAACCAGCAATCGACCGGGGCCGAATGGGAAACCCACAAAGCGTTGATGCAGACAACATCGCCCATTGTCGATTGCGGCGTGCACTATGTCGATGTGATGTGCCAAGTGACCGACGCGCGCCCTCTGCGCGTGCAAGGGATCGGACTGCGGCTTTCCAACGAGATCGCCGAAGACATGTATAATTACGGCCAGCTTCAGGTTGTGTTCGAGGATGGGTCCGTTGGTTGGTATGAGGCGGGGTGGGGCCCGATGATGTCCGAGACGGCGTTCTTTGTGAAGGATATTGTCAGTCCCAACGGGGCGGTCTCGATCAAGGATCCCAGCCAAAAAGCATCCTCGGATATCGACGGGCACACTGAGGTGGGCAATTTGCTGGTGCACCGCACCACGGGCGACACATGGGTCGATCTGCCGCCCGAACCGGGGCATCAAGCACTCTGCGATGCCGAACAGGCGTTTGTTCTGGACGCGATCCGGGGCGACGTTGATTTGTCTCGACATATGCAAGACGCGGTGCGGTCGCTGGCAATCTGTCTTGCAGCCGATGAAAGCATCCGCACAGGTCGGGTAGTTGCGATGTAAGGGACTGCGTTTGACCCACCAAAAGGCGACAACGCCGCCCTGCCTTGGCGTTCACCCCAGTTTCACCGCACGTCCGGTCGCCAGAGATTTCGCCGCCGCATCTGCAAGCGCTTGCGCCGCAACACCGTCCGAGATGCTTGGATTTGGCGCGGCCCCGCTATTGAGGGCTGCGATGAAGGCCTCCATTTCGGCAATATAAGCGGCCTCATAGCGCTCGAGGAAAAAGTGCTTGTTGGGCGCTGTGGTGAAGCCTTGCGCGCCTGCGTGCTCGATCAGGTGTTCTAGCTTGTTGGCGGCTTTCAACATGCCCTCGGACCCGTGCACCTCGATGCGCTGGTCATAGCCGTAGGTCGCGCGGCGCGAGTTGTTGATTACCGCTATCTTGCCAGACGCTGTTTTCAGCGTCACGGCAGCGGTGTCGATGTCGCCTGCCTTGCCGATCTCGGGATCGACCAAGCAAGAGCCGGTTGCGAAAATCTCTACCAGCTCTTCGCCCAGCAGGAACCGCGCCATGTCCAGATCATGGATCATCATGTCCCGGAACAGCCCACCTGACTGCTCGATATAGCTGATCGGGGGCGGGGCGGGATCGCGCGAGGTGATGACGACCAACTCGGCGTTGCCAATTGCGCCGGACGCGAGTTGGGCCTGTAGGTGCGCAAAATTCGGATCGAAACGGCGGTTGAAGGCGGTGAAGAACGCCACACCTGCGGCCTCGACAGCCTTTTGGCAGGCCGCAGCGCGCTCGGACGACAGATCAATGGGCTTTTCGCAGAAGATGGCTTTGCCGGCTGCGGCCAGCGCGTGGATCTGGTCGTAATGCAGCGTCGTCGGCGTAGCGACGATGACCGCGTCGATGTCGGCGCTGGTGATGATTGCGTCCGCGCTGCGCACCTGCGCGCCGCTGGTCTCGCAAAGCGCTTCAGCCGCAGCCGGCACCGCGTCGGCGACGGCGACCAGCTTGGCAGAGGCGATCCGCAACAGGGATCGCGCGTGGACCTGACCGATGCGTCCGCATCCCAGAAGGCCGATCTTGATCATGGTCTTGTCCTTTACGTGCGCGCTGGCGCGAGGCCACGCAGGGCGGCACGGGCCGCAGATTGGATATCCGGCTCGACCTGTTTCAGGATCGAGACACGGTCGAAGGCCTCAGGATCGGCCTCAAGCACGCGGCGCAAGGAGTGGCCGAACGCAAGCCGCAGCTCGGTCCCGATGTTGAACTTGCAGATTTTCGAGGTTTGGGCGAGGCGCGTGCGTTGTGCATGTGGCACACCTGATCCACCATGGATCACGAGCGGCACCTCGGTCAGCGCCTCAATCGCGCGGATGCGGTCCTCGTCCAGCCCGCCCTCGTGGTTCTGCTGCAAATGCACATTACCGACGGAAATCGCCATGGCATCCACGCCGCTTTCGACGGCAAATTTCGCAGCCTCAGCGGGGTCGGTGCCTTGCGAATTTTCGCCCTCGCTATAGCCGACAAACCCGATCTCGCCTTCGCAGGATATCCCCGCCCCATGCGCCATTTCGGCAATGCGCGCGGTCTCGTCGATGTTCTGGGCAAGTGGCTTGCGCGACCCATCATACATGAGCGAGGTGAAGCCCGCATCGAGGGCTGCCTGACAGTCCTCAAATGTATAGCCGTGATCGAGATGCGCGACGACCGGCACAGAAACGCTCTCGGCCAAGGTGCGATACATTTTGCCAAGGACCGACAGTGGCGTATGCGCCCGGCAAGACGGCCCGGCTTGCAAGATCACGGGCAGGCCTTCGGCCTCGGCCGCATTTACATAAGCGCGCATGTCTTCCCAGCCAAGCGTGACCAGACCGCCAACCGCGTAGCCGCCTTTGAGGGCTGGTTGCAGAACCTCTGCCAGCGTTGCCAGCGTCATTTGAACTTCGCCACCATGTCGAGGATGCCGGGGATCGTGTGCAGTTGTGCTTTGTGCGTTTCCTGGAAATTCTGCACCAGACTGCGCTGGCTTAGACCGCCAAGAATGGTGAAATAATACATCTCGTAGCCCGGAAGCACGCAACAGGGATGGTAGCCCTTGTCGATGCAAATCGTGGAGCCATCCATGATGTGATAGGCATCGCCCGGCGTGTTATCCTCGCGTTGCAGCATTTGCAGCCCCGAGCCGTAGTTGGGCTTGAAGCGGAAATTATAGGTCTCGTCATGATGCGTCTCGTCGGGCAACTGGTCGGTGTCGTGCTTGTGGCTGGGGAAACCCGACCAGCCGCCAGCGCCGACGGTGAACAGTTCCGACACCAGTAAGCGGCCCACCCGCCCGTGTTGCTTCTGGCCGAGGATATGCTTGATTTTACGGTGGGTTTTGGTGTCGTCGGAGCCGTATTGCACCAGATCAATCTCGCCCGCGCGCACCGCAAAGGGCTCTAGCACTTCGTCGAATTTCGCGCCTGCAACGAAGACTTCGGCGCTGTCGGACAGGCAGGTGAACCGCGCTTGCATACCTGTGGGCACGTAGACGCCTTCCGGCTCGCCATCCCAAACATCGACGCCGCGCCCGCCCAGTTGCTTGGCCTCGAACCCGCCAACGGACACATCGAGCAGCCCCGTTGCGGGCGCGATACAGGTCTCAAATCCCGGCACGGCATAGGCGAAACTTTCGCCCTTCTTCAGCCTGACGATGTTGAAGTAATTCAGCGGCACCAGTGCGTCGCCAGCGTCCACGATGGGGACGTTTTTGTTGTCGAATGGGGCGATGTGCATGGGTTATCCTTTGGCGTTTTCGGGGGGTGCGCTTGGCCCGGGATGGGCCGCCAGAAACGCTTCGAGTTGGTCATGATTGGGCATGGCGGGCGCGCAACCGGGTTTGGCTACGACAATGGCCGCACAGGCCGAGCCGCGCAGGACGGCCGCGTTCAGGTCTCGCCCCTCGGCGAGGCTGGCGATGAAGCCCGCCATGAAGCTATCGCCTGCGCCTGTGGGTTTTATTGCCTCGACCGGGTAGATTCCGGTGCGCGTCTCGGTGCCGCCTGCGAGCGTGATAGCACCGAGATGGCCCATCTTGTAGACAACGATAGAGGCACTCGTGGCGGCCAGCGCGCGGGCTTTGGCGAGGCCTTTATCGATACCACCTGCCATGAAACCGAATTCTTCGTCATTGGCGACAATCACGTCCGACAAGGCCCCGGCTTTCGACAGCACGTCCTCGGCCACTTGTGGCGAGGGCCAGCTATAGGGGCGGTAATCCACATCAAAAATGATTGGCAGGCCAGCGGCGCGCGCGAGCTCGAACGCGCGGAAGGCGGCTGTTCTGGACGGCTCAGCCGCGAACACTGTGCCTGCGGTTATCAGTGCGCCATATTGAGTATAATCGACGGCCTCGACATCGGCGAGGCTCATCTGAAAGTCGGCTGCGCCGTTGCGGTAGATCACCGATTGGTGGTCCTGCACGCGGGTCTCGTAGACGGCGAGGGAGTTGCGGAACTCGCCCACGACTGGCGTCACGTGGGTGGCATCGACGCCGTAGGCGCGCAACTGGTTCACGCAGTAGCGCCCGATTGCATCGTCGGATACGCGGGTCACGAGCGCCGCCTCAGCGCCAAGTTTCACGAGGCCCGCGGCGATATTCGCAGATGACCCGCCCATTGCGACCATCATCGAGGTGGCGTCCTCAGTGGCCACCCCGGCGGGTTCGGGCGAGAAATCCATGCCGACGCGCCCGACGACGACGAAGCGGTTTTTCTTGATGCCAGCAAGAACGTCCATTAGACGCCCCTACGCTGTTTGGCGCGGCTCGCTTCAACCTCAAGGTGCTTTTCGCGGACCTTGGGGTTATCGCTCACATGCGACGTGCCGACCTCCCACCAGGTGTGGCCTTGGGTCGTCCAGCCCTCATAGGCATCGACATTCATCACGATCACTGAGGTCTTGTCGGCGGCTTTGGCAGCCTTAAACGCTGCGGCCAAAGCGTCGGCATTGTCAGCATAGACCGCATTCGCGCCCATGGACGCGGCATGGGCGACGAAATCGACCGGGACCACTTCGGGCACCGTGGGCGTGTCGGCAAGCAGGTTGTTGAAGCTCTCGTTGCCGGTGTTGTTTTGCAGCTTGTTGATGACGGCAAAGCCGCCATTGTCCAGCACAAGGATGATCAGTTTTTTGCGTGTCAGAACCGAAGAGTAGAGATCGGAGTTCATCAACATATACGACCCGTCACCGGTGAAGACGATGGTGTCTGCGTCAGGCTCGGCCTCGGACTGGGCGATGCGTGCGCCCCAGCCGCCTGCGATCTCGTAGCCCATGCAGGAAAAGCCGAACTCCACATCCACAGTGCCAATACCTAGGGTGCGCCAGTTGGCGGTGACCTCGGCAGGCAAGCCCCCGGCGGCGGCCACAACGCGGTCGCGCGGACCTGCGAGCGCGTTCACCACGCCGATTGCTTGCGCGTAGGAGTTGGCGCGGTTGCCCGGCTTTACGTTTTCGGCCACGTAGGCGTCCCATTTGACGCGCTCGGCGCGGGCGAAAGCGGTCCAGCTAGCGGGGGTTTTGTAGTCTGCAAGGCCAGCTGCCAATTGCGCCAATCCCAGCTTTGCATCGCCCACCACGGGCAGCGACATGTGCTTGCCCGCGTCATGGCGTGCGGCATTCAGCGAGATGATCTGCGCGTCCTTGGCAAATGCCGTCCATGATCCGGTGGTGAAGTCCTGCAAGCGACACCCGACTGAAAGGATCACATCAGCCGCCTCGGCCACGGCATTGGCGCTGTCGGAGCCCGTTACGCCGACGGGACCGATGTTCAGGTCATGGGTCGCAAGCATGTTGGCACGGCCCGCAATAGTCTCGATCACGGGGATCTGGTGGGCCTCGGCGAAGGCTGTCATCTCGGCCACCGCACCGGAATACTGCACGCCGCCGCCTGCGATGATCACCGGACGCTTGGCGGATTTGAGCAGCGCAACTGCATCGGCGACCTCGCCTGCATCGGGCGTGATGCGACGAATGCGGTGGGTTTTCTCCGCAAAGAACGAGGCCGGATAGTCGTATGCCCAGCCTTGCACGTCTTGGGGCAGGCCCAGAAAGGCAGGCCCGCAATCGGCGGGATCGAGCATGGTTGCCAGCGCTGCGGGCAAGGACTGGATGATTTGGGCGGGATGCGTGATGCGGTCCCAATAGCGGGTGACCGCCTTGAACGCGTCGTTCACGCCCAGCGTCGGATTGTTGAAATGCTCTAGCTGTTGCAGCACCGGGTCCGGCAACCGGGTCAGGAACGTATCGCCGCACAGCATCAACATCGGCAGGCGGTTGGCATGCGCCAGCGCCGAGGCGGTCAGCAGGTTCGCGGTGCCGGGACCAGCAGAGGCGGTGCAGAACATGAAGCGACGCCGCAGATGATATTTGGAATAAGCCGCAGCAGCAAAGCCCATGCCCTGTTCGTTCTGGCCCCGGTAGAGCGGCAAGGTCTCGCGGTGATCATAGAGCGCTTCGCCCAGACAGGTGACGTTGCCGTGGCCGAAGATGCCAAAACCGCCGCCGCAGACGCGTTGGCGCACGCCGTCCGTCTCAATATACTGCGCGTCCAGATACCGGATGATGGCTTGCGCCGTAGTCAGACGGATCGTTTTATCGCTCATCTGCTGGTCCTCCCCCGAAGTCTTAAATTATGCATCCGCGCGGTTCATCGCGCTTGACGCTGTTGTTGGTTAAAAGATACGCGTGTTGCAACCGGTTGCAATCGGTTTTTGAGGGGGAGCGATGCAAGAGATAGGTTTAGGCATCATTGGCGGCGGATATATGGGCAAAGCGCACGCCGTCGCGCACGCCGCAGTTGGGGCAGTATTTAACACCCGCTTGCGTCCGCGCTTGGAAATGGTTGCAGCCTCATCGCAAGCATCCGCCGCGCGCTACCGTGATGCATTTGGCTTCGCGCGCGCGGCCTCAGATTGGCGTGCGCTTATCGAAGATGCGCGGGTCGAAGCGGTTGTAATCGCCTCTCCGCAAGACACGCACCGTGCTGCGGCTGAATTGGCGTTTTCACTCGGCAAACCGGTGTTTTGCGAGAAACCACTGGGCGCATCGGTGGCGGATGCCGAGGCGATGGTGGCTGCAGCTGAAGCCAGCGGCTGCGTGAATATGGTCGGCTTCAACTACATCCGCACGCCTGCCTCGCAATTCGCCAAAGCGTTGGTGGCCGAGGGCGCGATTGGCGATGTGACGTGGTTTCGGGGTGAGCATACGGAGGACTTCTTGGCAGACGCCTCGATCCCCGGAAATTGGCGCACCGAAGGCGATGCCAACGGTACGATGGGCGATTTGGCGCCGCATATGGTGAACGCGGCCCTTGCGCTGCTTGGCCCAATTTCGAGCGTGATGGGCATGGTTGAGACAGTTCATAGCCAGCGCGGCGGCGTGCCCGTAACCAACGATGACCACGCCCAAATGATGTGCAGATTCGCCGGGGGCGCGATGGGGCATATGTATTTCAGCCGTGTCGCGACGGGTCGGAAAATGGGCTATGCCTACGAGATCACGGGCACCAAAGGTGCGATCCGGTTCGACCAAGAAGATCAGAATGCGATCTGGCTCTATAAGGCCGAAGGACCGGAGGCAGAGCGCGGCTTTCGCAAGATTCTGACCGGACCCGCGCACCCCAACTACGCCGCCTTCTGCCAAGGCCCCGGCCACGGCACCGGCTACCAAGATCAGATCATCATCGAGGCGCGCGATTTTCTGGACGCAATTGCCGATAACACCGCCCATTGGCCCAATTTTGCCGATGGCCTCGCCGTGTCTCGCGTGATTGAAGCGGCGCGCGTATCGCATACCAACGGATCATGGACCGAGGTCCAAAGCGTTTGAAGGAGAGCCCCCCGTGACGATTAGAATTGGCAACGCCCCCTGTTCCTGGGGTGTGGAATTTGCGGATGATCCGCGCAACCCCGGCTGGCGCGATGTGCTGCGCGAGAACGCGGAGGCGGGCTATAAAGGGATCGAACTTGGACCTGTTGGCTTCATGCCCGAAGACCCTGTGATCCTATCAGAAGCGCTGTCAGAGTTCGACCAAGAGCTGATCGGTGGCGTGGTCTTCCGGCCGTTTCACGAGGCCGCGCAATGGGATGACGTGCTTGATGCGTCCGTGCGCACCTGCAAGGCGCTGACGGCGCATGGGGCCAAGCATCTGGTGTTGATCGACTCGATCTCGGCCCGGCGTGCGCCGACGGCTGGTCGCGCAGATGCGGCTGAGCAGATGGATATGGCCGAATGGACAGCCTACCGCGACCGGATTGCCCATGTCGCCAAGATGGGTGCGGAAGAGTATGGCCTGACCGTCGGAATCCATGCCCATGCGGCAGGATTCATGGACTTTGAGCCGGAATTGATCCGGCTTTTGGACGAGGTTGATGAGAGCTTTCTGAAGATTTGTTTCGACACCGGGCATCATTCTTACGCCGGGTTTGATCCTGTGGCGTTCATGGAAAAATACATCGCGCGCATTAGCTACATGCACTTCAAGGACATCGATCCGGTTGTGAAAGCAGACGTGATCGCCAAGGGCACGGGCTTCTATGACGCTTGCGGGCAGGGCATTTTCTGCAACCTCGGCGACGGCGATGTGGACTTCCCGAAGGTGCGCCAGATCCTGATCGACAACGGCTTTGAGGGCTGGTGCACGGTCGAGCAGGACTGCGACCCGACCTTGCCGGACACAGATGCGCTTGGCGATGCCAAGACCAACCGCGCCTATCTGCAATCTATCGGCTTTAGCTAAGGAGCCCGCGTTATGACGAAGCTTAACTGGGGTATGATCGGCGGCGGCGAAGGCAGCCAGATTGGGCCAGCGCACCGCCTTGGCGCGCAGGCCGATGGTAATTTTACGTTGGCAGCCGGGGCGTTAGACGTCGACGCGGCGAAGGGCAAAGCCTATGCGGAAAGCCTCGGTATTGCGCCGGATCGCGCCTATGGCAACTGGCAGGAGATGCTCGCGGGCGAGAAAAATCGCGCTGACCGCGTGGACCTTGTGACCGTTGCGACCCCGAACAGCACCCATTTCGAGATCACCAAAGCCTTCCTTGAGGCGGGCTTTAACGTGCTGTGCGAAAAGCCGATGACGATGAGTGTGCAAGAGGGCGAAGAGATCGTCCGCGTGGCCGAGGCTGCTGGCAAGGTCTGCGCCGTCAACTACTGCTATTCGGCCTACCCCATGGTGCGCGAGATGCGCCAGATGGTGGCCACTGGCCAGATCGGCAAGGTCCGTCTGATCGTCGCCAATTTCAGCCACGGCCACCACGGCGATGCAACCGATGCAGACAATCCACGGGTGCGCTGGCGCTACGATCCGGCGATGGCGGGTGTGTCGGGGCAATTTGCCGATTGCGGCATCCACGCGATGCATATGGCGAGCTTTATTGCCGGAGATGAGGTGGAGACATTGTCGGCGGACTTCGCCTCCACAATCCCCAGCCGCACGCTCGAAGACGACGCGATGGTTAATTTCCGCATGAGCGGCGGGACCGTGGGTCGGCTTTGGACCTCGTCTGTGGCCATCGGGCGGCAGCACGGGTTCGACATTCAGGTCTTTGGCGAAACCGGTGGGATGCGGTGGGCGTCCGAGCAGCCCAATCAAGTCTACTACACCCCGGTCGGTGGGCGCACGCAAATCATGGAAAAGGGCGATGGAACCCTTTCGAACGAAGCGCAACGCCTCAGCCGTGTTGCGATTGCTCATCCCGAAGGGTTCCCCTTGGCGGTGGCAAATATCTACGTCGATCTGGCCGCAAAAATTCGTGGGCAGGACGCCGGGTCGTTGCCTTTGGCCGTGGACGGGCTTCGGTCGATGGCGGCGGTCTATGCGGCTGTGGCCTCGGCCAAAGACAACGGCGCTTGGGTCGATGCGCGACCGCCGATGTTGCGGCCCTAGCAACTTGGCACTGCGCGGCGTTGAGGGTGCCTAAAGCGGCCTCAACGTCCCGCGCTCCACCACTTCGCACGAGAACAGACGCGCCTCGGGGTGACGATCCGGGTCAGCCAACGCAGCCATCACCAACTCGATCGAGCTGTCGATGATCTGCTTCACAGGCTGGCGAATCGTGGTGAGGTTGATGTTCTCCCACCTCGCCATTTCCATGTCATTCAGCCCGATAATGCCGATGTCGCCGGGCACCGACAGACCTGCCGTCTCGATTGCGCTGAGTGCACCGATGGACAGTACATCGTCGCCGCAGAAATACGCCTCAGCCGGTTTGGATTTCAGCAGCCGCAACATCTCGACCCGGCCTGCGGCAAATGAATAGGCGGTGGCGTAGCTTTCGCTGACCTCGACACCTTCGGCCTGGCGCAAGACCTCCAAGAATCCCGCGCGCCGATCAATCGTCGATGTCGCTTCGCGCGGACCACCCAAGAAGGCAATGCTGGTATAGCCCCGTTCCAGCAATGTGCGCGCCGCCATGCGCCCGCATTCGACGTTATCAATGCCGACCACATGGACATGAGGCGCACTCGCAAAGCGCCCGAATGAATGCACCACCGGGATGCCCGCGTCGCGGAACGCCTTGGCAAATTCAGCTGGCAGGGTAGAGGACGCAACAATCACGCCGTCCACAGAATACTGGCGCAGCATCCGTAAGGAATTCTCAGGATCCGTCTCGTTGGTCAGGTTCACCAGCAAGGGGCGCAGGCCCCGGTCTTGCAGGCTGCGGGTGAACAGATCGAAGACTTCCAGAAACAACGGGTTATGAAAGTTGTTCGAGATCAGACCGATCAGCTTGGTCCGCCCAGTGGTCAAAGACGAAGCCAATGCGTTCGGGCTATAGCCCAATTCCTTGGCGGCTTTTTCAACCTTCTTGCGGGTCTTGGCCGAAACCGATGCCCCTTCAGTGAAGGCGCGGGACACGGCAGACCGGGATACTCCGGCGCGGGCTGCAACCTCTTTCAACGTGATCGGCACAAGCATTCCTCTCGGCTTTCATAGGGCATAGGCGAGGATGTCGAAAATGTGAAACTCGTTTTTTGCAACCGGTTGCATTATGAATGCCCATGTGCTTTGCTCAGACAGTGCGACGAGCAATTCGTTCGACGACCGAAAGAATAACAATGTCTGGGAGGACTCCATGAACAAAGTATTTAAGTCGCTCGCGGTGGGCGCGGCACTTCTGGCCGCTCCGTTCGCAGCCCATGCCGATGGTCACGGTGATGACCTCACCTATGTGCTTGTCAGCCATGCGCCAGACAGCGACAGCTGGTGGAACACCATCAAGAACGGCTTGGCACTTGCAGGCGATCAGATGGGCGTTTCGGTCGAATACCGCAACCCACCCACCGGCGACCTTGCAGACATGGCCCGCATCATCGAGCAGGCAGCAGCATCCAGCCCCAACGGCATCATCACCACGCTGTCGGACTTTGATGTGCTCAAAGGCCCAATCATGGACGCGGTTGCCAGCGGCATCGACGTCATCATCATGAACTCCGGCACACCTGAGCAGGCGCGTGAAGTTGGTGCGCTAATGTATGTTGGTCAGCCTGAGTATGACGCCGGTTATGCAGCTGGTCTGCGTGCAGGCGGCGACGGCGTTGCCAGCTTCCTTTGCGTGAACCACTACATCTCGTCGCCATCCTCGACCGAGCGTTGCCAAGGTTTCGCAGACGGTCTGGGCATTGATCTGGCCAACCAGATGATCGATTCCGGCCAAGACCCTGCCGAGATCAAAAACCGCGTGCTGGCCTACCTGTCGGCCAACCCTGAGACCGATGCGATCCTGACCCTCGGCCCAACCTCCGCAGACCCAACTCTGCTGGCGCTGGACGAAAACGGCATGGCTGGTGACATCTATTTCGGCACGTTCGATCTGGGTGAAGAGATCGTCAAAGGTATCAAAGCCGGCGTGATCAACTGGGGTATCGACCAGCAGCCATTCCTGCAGGCGTATCTGCCAGTTGTCGTCATGGCCAACTACCACCGCTACGGCGTTCTGCCCGGCAACAACATCAACTCCGGCCCAGGTTTTGTAACCGCAGACGGTCTTGAGTTGGTCGAGAAGTTCGCGGGCGAATTCCGCTAAGCTAAAGTATTGGGGGCGGCGTCTACCGAAGACGCCGCCCCCTTTCCATTCCGAATGACCGCCGAGGGGAAGCGAACTGGCCATGTCTACCAACACACCTGATACAGCCGACGAACGCGTCAAAGAGACATCGCGCCTCCGGCAAGCAATGATCCGCCCCGAGCTTGGGGGTATCGTTGGCACCATCGCGGTCTTCGCATTCTTCCTTCTGTTCGCCTTCGACAGCGGCATGTTCAACGCCCAAGGCGTGATGAACTGGTCCGTGGTCTCGGCCCAGTTTATGATCATCGCCGTGGGTGCCTGCCTGCTAATGATTGCCGGCGAGTTTGATCTGAGCGTCGGCTCAATGATCGGCTTTGCAGGCATGATCATCGCAATTCTTGGCGTCACTTGGGGCATTCCGATGTGGATTGCCATCCTGCTGACCTTTGCCCTTTGTGTGGCAATCGGCGGGCTGAACGGCTTTATCTGCATCCGCACCGGCCTTCCCAGCTTTATCGTGACCCTTGCGTTTCTGTTCATCCTGCGCGGTTTCACAATTTTCCTGCCCCAGACAATCGAGCGTAAAACCATCATCGGCGGTATCCGCGAAGCGGCGGAGGGCGATTGGCTCGCCCCGGTCTTTGGCGGCAAAATCTTCGGCGGCTTCTTCCAGTGGATGGGCGATATGGGCTTCATTGGTGTGTTCACGCGCGGCACTCGCGCAGGCGAGGCGGTCGTGGACGGTATTCCGATGTTGATCGTATGGGCGTTGGTTTTGGTGGTCTTCGGCCATGTTCTTTTGACCAAAACCAAGTTCGGCAACTGGATATTCGCCAGTGGCGGCGACGCTGAGGCAGCGCGCAATTCGGGCGTGCCTGTGAACAAGGTCAAGGTCTTGATGTTCATGTTCACCGCCTTCTGCGCGACGGTCTTTGCCACCTGTCAGGTGATGGAGTTCGGCTCGGCGGGCGCGGATCGCGGCCTTTTGAAAGAGTTTGAGGCCATCATTGCCGTTGTCATCGGCGGCGCACTGCTAACGGGCGGCTACGGCTCGGTTATCGGGGCGGCCCTTGGGGCGCTGATCTTTGGCGTCGTCCAGCAGGGCTTATTCTTTGCAGGCGTTGAAAGCTCGCTGTTTCGGGTGTTCCTTGGGGTGATCTTGCTGGGCGCTGTGATCCTGAACACCTATATTCGTCGCATGATCACGGGGGAGCGTTGATATGAACTCGCGCACAGAACACGCACCGATCATCCAAATGAAGAATATCGAAAAACACTTCGGTGCAGTCATAGCGCTGGCCGGAGTGTCCATCGATATTTTCCCGGGCGAATGTCACTGCCTTCTCGGTGATAACGGCGCTGGCAAGTCGACGTTCATCAAGACGATGTCGGGGGTTCATGCCCCCACCAAAGGCGAGATCGTCTTTGAGGGCACGCCGATGAATTTCGCCGATCCGCGCGACGCGATGGAGGCGGGCATTGCGACCGTTCACCAACACCTTGCGATGATCCCGCTCATGTCGGTCAGCCGCAACTTCTTCATGGGCAACGAACCTACGAAGAAGATCGCGGGGATTTCGTTCTTCGACAAAAAGCACGCCGACGATGCCACGATGGAGGCCATGCGCCAGATGGGCATCAACCTGCGCGGTCCCGATCAGGCCGTGGGCACCCTGTCCGGGGGCGAGCGTCAAACCGTAGCAATCAGCCGCGCGGTCCATTTCGGCGCGAAGGTGCTGATCTTGGACGAGCCGACTTCGGCCCTTGGTGTGCGCCAAACCTCCAACGTGCTGGCGACCATCGACAAGGTCCGCAAGCAGGGCGTCGCGGTCGTGTTCATCACCCACAACGTGCGTCACGCTTTGGCAGTGGGCGACAGGTTTACTGTGCTTAACCGTGGCCAGACCCTTGGCACGGCACAGCGCGGCCAGATCACGCCGGAAGAGTTGCAGGACATGATGGCGGGCGGTCAGGAACTGGCGACGCTTGAAGGCTCGCTCGGCGGGACAGTATGATCTTTCGGGTGGCGGTGTGAGCAAGCGTCGCAATGTAGCGCTCGACCTGCGCCACCCGTTCTTTTTGCCCAAGTGGCGGCGGGTGGCCGTGATCGTATCCCTCGCGATCTGGACATGGGTTGAGATGACGCAAGGCAACCCGTTCTGGGCCCTGCTCGTCGGCGGGATCGGCATCTATGCGATCTACGTCTTCTTTTTCGATTTCGTGCTGCCGGACGACGAGAGCTAGCCGCGCCCCAACTTTCCGAGACCCTCAATGCCCAACCTCAAACGCGCGCCAACCGGCACCTCTGGCAAAGTCCATGACATCACGCCAGACAATGCGGGCTGGGGCTATGTGGGCTTCGGCCTCTACCATCTTAGTGCTGGCCAGAGCGCGTCCGAGCTGACTGGCGACCGCGAGGTGATCCTTGTGCTCGTCGAGGGCAAAGCGCAGATCCACGCCGCCGGGCAGGACTTTGGCGAAATGGGCGAGCGTATGTCGGTGTTCGAAAAATCCGCGCCGCATTGCCTTTATGTGCCCGGTGGCGCGGAGTGGAGCGCGAAGGCCACAACCGACTGCGCGCTCGCCGTGTGTTCAGCCCCCGCGAAGGGCGACTATCCGGTCCAACGCCTTGGCCCCGACGGCATTGATCTGACCCCACGCGGCAAGGGCCAGAACACCCGCTTTATTAACAATATCGCCATGGAAGGGCGCGACGTGGCGGGCAGTTTGCTGGTCACTGAAGTGTTCACGCCGCCGGGAAATTGGTCGTCCTATCCCAGCCACCGCCATGACGAAGACGACTTCCCCAACATGACCTATCTGGAAGAGACGTATTACCACCGCCTCAACCCCTCTCAAGGCTTCGGGATGCAGCGGGTCTATACCGAGGACGGCGCGCTCGACGAGACAATGGCCTTCAAGAACGGGGATGTCGTGCTCGTGCCCAAAGGCCACCACCCCTGCGGCGTGCCTTATGGCTACGAGCTTTATTACCTGAATGTTATGGCTGGCCCCACGCGCAAATGGCGGTTCAAGAACGATCCTGCCCATGACTGGATCGCGCAACAGGACGCGGACTAGGCAGGCAAGTTATAGAGCGTGATGACCTGAATATCGCTCGGCCCAGCCCCGTCTTGGCGTGGAAGCAAGCGGTGGTGACGCGCGATGGCCTGAAATGCATTGCGCATGTCGGTGGCAAGGTCGTGATGCAGCACAAAACTAATCTTCCCAGCCTCTAGCAAACGACGGTTTTCTGCGTCCAAGTCATGGGCCACGAAGGGCAATCCGGCATAGCCGGCGGCCTCCAGCCCCTTTAGAATAGCCGCATTCCCGCCCCCCATGGAATAGACCGCGTCAATGCGCTGGCCGCTTGGTAACAAACGCTCCAATTGCGCGCTGGTGTTGAACGACAGCCCCGCCCCACCGCTCAGGTCGATCCGTTTGCAGTGCGTGGGCAACGCTTCAGCAAAGGCATCAAAGCGCTCGGCCTCGCCATAGAAACTCTCGTGACTGCGACTGGTCAGCACCGTGCCTGCGCCCGGCAAGAACTGCCCAATTAGGTAGGCAGCGGTGCGCCCGGCATTGGCATTATCGAGGCCCGCATAGGCGCAACAGCCCGCACCGGGAAGGTCTGTGACCAGCGTAACCACGGGAATACCCGCCGCGATCATGTCGGCAACCGCCGCGCGGATCGGCGCGGTATTGCGCGCCTTCAGGCACACGCCCTGGCTGCCGCGCTTGATCACACGCCGGATGGCAGCGACCACCTCCGTGTCTTCCATCACCTCTTGGAACAGGAAACGCGGTCGGAACACGCCGACGCTAATCTGGGGCAAGACATGCTCAACCGCACTACGGATTTCACGGCTGAACCGAACCGGAGCCTCGACGATGATGTCTACAAACAACCGCCGTCCGCGTGCGGCGAGTTGGCCCTGCTGAACTTCAAGCTCGGAAATCGCTGCGACAACCCGGCTGCGGGTCAAAGCACTGACATGGGCGCGCTTGTTCAGAACCCGGTCGACCGTAGCGGTGCCAAGCCCGGACTGGCGGGCAATTTCTTTGATCGGGAAGCGGTGCGTCATTGATGTGTTGTTGATGTGTTTTGCGACCCCATGCAAGCCGGTGCTGCGCTAGGCTGGGTGTAGATTGGCAGGAGAGTGCAATGGACCGGAATGATGAGAAAAACGGCGGGTATTACGACCCTGAGACTTGCGATTTGGATGCCTTTGCGGCGCTGACTGCGCAAGCTGTTGATCTGGCAGACGTGCCCCATGCGAGCGGTGCGCCGAGCAGTATCCCGGTCTATGAGGCGGCCATGCTTGAGAAAGCTCTAGCGACCCCTCAGACGCGGCGCGGGATCATGGCCGAATGGGCCGAGATACTGCACTCAGGGGCAGGCGTATTCGTGCTGAAGGCGGCGTGCCGAGACCTTGATGCGCTCGATACCGCCACCGGTCTTTATGAGCAGATCATTGAGGCAGAAGCAGCCGCGAATGGCGGTGGGGCCGATCATTTTGCAGCCGCTGGCTCCAATGACCGGATATGGAATTCGCTGCAAAAACTGTGCGAAGCGGACCCTGAGACCTTTGTGCGCTACTTCGCCAGCCCCTCGATTGATGCGGCGTGCGAGGCGTGGCTGGGACCGAACTACCAGATGACGGCGCAAGTGAACCTCGTGCATCCGGGCGGGCAGGCACAAAAGGCCCACCGCGACTACCATCTGGGATTCCAGAGCGCCGATGTCAGCGCGACCTATCCAGCCCATGTCCATGATTTGTCGCCTTTGATGACGCTTCAAGGCGGGATCGCGCATTGCGATATTCCGATCGAGAGCGGCCCAACGAAATTTCTGCCCTTCTCGCAACTCTACCGGCCCGGTTATGCAGCGTGGCGGCGCGAAGACTTCCGCGACCATTTTGAAGAGAATTATGTGCAAGTTGCGCTTGAAAAAGGCGATGCGATCTTCTTCAGCCCGGCCCTATTCCACGCGGCCGGGTCAAACCGCACAGAAGATGTGCACCGCATGGTTAACCTGCTTCAGGTCTCATCCCCGTTCGGGCGAGCCATGGAAACCGTGAACCGCACTATGATGTGCAAAGCGGTGTTCCCCGCGCTTCGGGATATTTATGCGCAAGGCCTGTTGAGCGAGACCGAACTCGAGGCGGTATTGGGCGCTGTCGCCGAAGGCTATTCTTTCCCCACCAACCTTGATCGCGATCCACCTGTCGGAGGTTTGGCCCCGATGACGCAGAAGGATATTTTGCGCAGAGCGGTGTTGGAGCGGGACGCCGAGGACAAGCTGTTCGGTGCTCTTGATGCTTTGGCCAAACGCCAGCGAGCGTAGCTGTCACATCCCGACAGGCCGTATGGTCGCTTGATGAACAGGTGTGGTAATCCCCCCCGAAAGTAAGGGGCTGCATAAGTAGAATTTTCTCGGCATGATGAACGAGGAGATTTCGAATGAAGACAAGCAGATACACTGAGGCGCAGATCATCGCGATCCTGCGCCAGGCCGA
>Ga0163215_100322_pt1 | contig 95703 bp, 96 predicted proteins | sample SynspAceP_FD_185934 | JGI IMG/M metagenome (GOLD analysis project Ga0163215, IMG submission 185934) | Saline lake microbial communities from Ace Lake in Antarctica - Synechococcus sp. Ace-P (Hybrid Assembly) | ecosystem: Environmental > Aquatic > Non-marine Saline and Alkaline > Saline | place... | reverse complement strand
AGGCAGGTCCGCGTCATGTACGCGCCCATCAGTCAGTGCCACCACGCCCGCCACGCGCGCCCGCGGCTCCTCTGCCAGCGCGTCTGCTAACGCCGCCATCATCTGCGTGCCCGCATCGCCTTGCCCGTCAGGTACTGTGATCCGGCGCAATTCTGTGTTTGGGCGAGCTTCGATCTGTGCAGCGAGGCGTTCGGCAGCCCCGGTTGTCTGCGCTTCGCGGTCACCAAGCCGCTGACTGGCGCTCTCGTCCTCTAACATCAGCACAATATCGGTCAAGGGCGCGCGGTCTTCCTGCTGGAACGACGGACCGGACAGGGCGGCCAACACGACCATCCCCGCCAATGCCCGCAGGCCCCAGCCGCGCAACCCTCGCAACAGCGCAAGCAATACGCCCAGTCCTGCAATTACAGCAACCATGCCAAACATGGCCCAAGGGATGAGAGGGTCGAATACGATTGTAGAGGTCATTGGCCCAACCTGTCCAAGAGGGCAGGCACATGGACCTGATCCGATTTGTAATTGCCCGTCAGCACATGCATCACCAGATTGACGCCAAAGCGGTAGGCGATCTCGCGCTGCCGCTCGCCGCTGTAGCCGCGGCCTACGGGCAACATCGGTGCTCCGTTTGCAGTGATGGCCCAGGCCGCGGCCCAGTCATTTCCACCGATCACCACCGGCGTCACACCATCGTTGAGGTCACGGAAGGGCATACCCTCCACCTGCTCCGCCTCGGGGTTTGACGACTCGACCCAGACATCGCGGCTGTTGTGACGACCGGGAAAATCCTGCAACAGATAGAAAGTCCGGGTCATAACATGATCCGCCGGAAGCGGCTCTAACGCAGGGATATCCAGCGGTGCTGCAAGGTCTTGCAGCTTGCGGCCATTGGGGCTGGACGCGCCAAAGCTGGCGGTATCCGCATCGCGTGTATCAAACAGGATCATGCCGCCGGACCGCAAATACTGGTTGAGCTTGGCATAAGCCTCGATCGAGGGGGTCGGCTGCTGCGGGGTGATGGGCCAATAGAGAATCGGGAAAAACGCCAGTTCGTCCGTTTCAAGGTTCACAGCCATCGGCGGGGACGGCTCGACCGAGGTGCGGAAGAACAGGATATCGCTGAGACCCGCAAGGCCCGCCTGCGCAATTTCGTCTACGTTAGCATCGCCGGTAATGACGTGGCCCAGCGTCAGCTCGGCGGTGGCCGCCAGCGCAAATTCATCTGCAGCGGTCTGGGCATCGGCAGGGGCACCAAACAGCATGAGTGCGGCCAATGCAGCAGCGGTGGCATTGTTGCGGCCCAGAAGGCGGCCCGACAGGGACAGCGATGCAACCACATCTGCTAACAGCAGCAGGATCGACAGGCTCAGTAGCCAGCCCGCCACTGGCTGTTCAGGCGCCACGGCAAGCCCGCGCACGGGGACATTCGCAGGCCAGGTGGCGGTTGTAAGGATAGTATCCGCTGTCAGGACATTGCGCGCCAGCGTACGGTCTCCCGTCGTATAAAGACCGGGTGGCAGCATCGGACCTGTCGGCGCTTCGGCCAGTGCAGGGCCATCGACGCCTGGCAAGCTGCCCGCCTCGGACAAGGTACCGAAGCCGTCAAGCACACGGCGGGGGATCCATGTGGTGCCCTCCAGTGCCGCAGGCGTGCTGCTGGCTGCAGAGGAGGAGACCGCCAAACGCTCGAGCATTTCGACAAACAGACCCGAAAGTGGCAAGGTCGACCATTCCGCCGTGGCGGTGACGTGGAACAATACGATCTGCCCCTGACCTACTGTTTTGCGCGTGACCAGTGGCGTACCGTCGCTGAGTGACGCGATCACCCGCTCGGCCAGTGTCGGGTCAGGCTGGGCCATCACCTGCGCGCTGACCGTAACATCATCAGGCACGGTCAGGCCAAAGAAGGGCGATCCGTTGGCAAAATCGGACAGTGCTTTCGGTTCACCCCAGCTCATCGCGCCGCCGACACTCCGGCCTCCAGCGCGCAGGCGTACAGGCATCAGCGGGTCTTCATCAACGCGGGAGATGTCGCTGGCTGCGATGCGCGGCCCAGCAAAACGCACAAGCATACCGCCGCCGTCGATCCACTCCGTCAGCGGGCGCGCTTCGGCGTCTGCCAGCGTCGCGACATCGGCGAGCACAATCACATCCGGGTTGGCAGGCAGCACATCGGCCAGCGAGCCGTCTATTAGATCAGCGGTCGGTGCCAGCGCCTGTTCGATGTAATGCAGTGGCGAAAGCAGCTCCAGGCCTTCGCGGTTTTCACGCGATGATATCAACGCAACTTCACGGCGGCGCAGCCCGTCATCGCTGAGGGCAGTGGCCCCGGCCGAGCGCTGCCCCGCAATATCGAACCGCGTGATACGCGCCCGCAGTTCAGACGGCAGCACCAGCGCGGTCTGCGCCTCTGTCGCTCCTTGATCAAAACGCGCTGTCGCGACAGCGAGGATGCGCGCATTGCCTGCAGGATCGCGGCCCTGCGCCTGAATGGTGACTTCGCGCGCCTCTCCGGCGGCGGCACGCAGGACGCGCAATTGCACCGCACCATCTTCATAAGTAGCGGGCAGGATTGCCAGTACGTTGGCGGCGGTTTGATAGGCCTCGACGGTGCCGCGCGTTTGCAGGACGTCCAGCAGGCTGTCGCGACCCTCGTAGTCGAGCGTGTCACTAAACCATAGCGTGTCGAAATTGCCGGTATCTGCGAGAGCGTTGCTTGCCGCATCCAGCATCGCTGGGCTGGGTTGCCAAGGGGCGGGAGCGAATCCTGCCAGCCTGCTGCGCCATGCATCAGCAGACTGGAAAACCGGCGGCTGGGGCTGTGTCAGAGACAGAAATCCGACCGTGCGACCAAGGCGGCTGGCCCGGGTCAGCTGGGCATCGATGGCTTCGATCTGCTGGGGCCAGCGCGTGGCACCGGCCCAGGAGCGGTCCAGCACAAACAACAGCGGTCCGTCGCCCTCGGCCTGTTCGGCTTCGGGGTTCAGCACCGGACCTGCAAGGCCGAAGATCACCGCAGCAACAGCCAGCATCCGCAACAGCAGCAGCCACCATGGTGTCCTGTCCGATACAGTCTCGTCATCCTTGAGGCCCAGCAGCAAGGCAACCCCTGGAAACCGCCGTTTGATTGGCGCAGGCGGAACCGCGCGCAGCAACAACCAAAGGATCGGCAGTGCAGCCAGCGCCAGCAAGATCCACGGCGCGGTAAATCCTATCCCACCAAGAACCATCATGCCGCCACCGCCTTTGCATCCAGCGCAGCGTAGAGCCACAAGAGACCCGCCTGAGCGGTATGATCCGTATGGTGCACGCCGTAGTGCCACCCAGTCAGTGCGCAAAGCGATTGCAGCTCTGCTTTGCGTTCAGCCAAGCGCGCCAGATAGCGGTCCTTGAGGTCGTTCGCCTTGAGCGTCTCATGGCTCAGCGTGCCGCCCATAGATTGGAAAATCGTCCGGCCGGTGAAGGGGAACGCCTCTTCCGAAGGGTCCAGAACATGGCACAACACGCCACGCACGCCGCGATCAGCGGCCTTGGTCAGAGCTGTGCGGACTCCGGCAAGATCGCCCATGAAATCCGAGATGAACACAGCCCGCGCGTGCGGGATCATGCCCCGATGCTCCGGCGGAGCGTACTCTGTGTCATCGTCGCGGCAGAACATCTCCGCCATCGCCATGATCTGCGGACGGCCTGCGCGCGGTGGCAGGGCGGTGCCGGTCAGGCCGACACGCTCTCCGCCGCGGTTCAGCAGGATCGCCACGGCCAGCGCTAACAAGCGTGCGCGATCAATCTTTTGTGGCAGCGCGTCCGACGAGGAAAAGCGCATCGAGGCGCCCTGATCGACCCACATCATCACGGATTGCGCAATCTGCCACTCGCGTTCGCGCACGAACTCCGTGTCGCCCATGGCCGAGCGGCGATAGTCAATCGCGCGGCGGCTGTCGCCTACCTGTGCCGGACGGTACTGCCAGAAATCATCCCCCGCACCCGCGCGGCGGCGGCCATGCGCGCCCAAGAGGACGGCGCCAGCCAGATGCTCTGCCCGTGCCAGAAGGTCCGGCAGGGCGGCGGCCTCGGCCTCGGATAGCGCGCGCAGGGCGAGGGGATCACTCATGCAACGGCGGCTTTTGGTGTGGCAAGTGCTGCGGCTGTCTCGTCAATCAGTGCGGTTAGGCTGTCACCGCGCGCTCGGGCGGCAAAGTTAAGTGCCATGCGGTGGGTGAGAACGGGCCGCGCCATGTCGATCACGTCCTCTGCCGAGGGTGCCAGACGTCCCTGTAACAGCGCCCGCGCCCGCACGGCCAGCATCAACGCTTGCGCCGCGCGAGGGCCTGGACCCCAAGCAACAGTTTCCCTGACGCGCTTACTCGCCTCCGCCTCATCGGGACGGAAGGCGCGGACCAGATCGAGGATCATCTCGACCACGCTGTCGCCCACCGGCATACGGCGCAGCAGACGCTGGGCGTCCAGCAACTCCTGCGATGTGAATACCTGAACTGAATCCGCCTCTGCCTCGCCGGTGGTGGCGATCAGGATGTCGCGCTCGGTGTCTCGGTCGGGGTATTCGATGTCGATCTGCACAAGAAAACGGTCCAGCTGCGCCTCTGGCAGCGGATAGGTGCCTTCCTGTTCAATCGGGTTTTGCGTGGCCAGCACATGGAACGGCTTGCCCAGAGGGCGGTTTTGGCCCGCAACAGTGACTGTTTTTTCCTGCATTGCCTGCAAAAGCGCCGATTGTGTACGGGGGGAGGCGCGGTTGATTTCGTCCGCCATCAATAGCTGGCAAAAAATCGGACCCTCGATAAATCGGAAGCTGCGTCCGCCTTTCTCGTCTGTTTCCAGCACTTCGGAGCCGAGGATATCCGCAGGCATAAGATCAGGAGTGAATTGCACGCGCTTGCCGTCCATGCCCATCACGGTGCTCAGGGTTTCCACCAGACGCGTCTTGCCCAGACCGGGCAGACCCACCAGCAGCCCGTGCCCGCCGCACAAAAGTGCGGTCAACGTCAGCTCGACCACACGTTGCTGCCCGATGAACCGCGCAGTGATGGATTTCTTTGCCTCCACCAGCTTTTCGCCCAAGGCTTCGATCTGTTCGACCATGTCTTCGGCCGCTTGGTTTTCCGCTTGGGTCATGACTTCTCCGGTGTGCAAGTTATATCGGTTAGATGTAAGTGTATCTCGAACTGAGGGAATGGCAAAAGCAATGAGCGGACAAAAAACTGTGAGCCCGTCAGCGGAAAGCCTCGCCGCGTCCATAAAAGCATCGAAATCGCGCGGAATGCCGCCGGTTGAACAGTGGAACCCGCCGTTCTGCGGCGACATCGACATTGAGATCCGGCGAGACGGCACGTGGTTCTATGAAGGCACTCCAATCGGGCGGCCCGGTCTGGTAAAACTCTTCGCTTCGATTTTGATCCGCGAGGACGGCAAATACTTTCTCGTGACACCTGTAGAAAAGGTCGGCATCCGCGTGGACGATGCGCCCTTTGTCGCGGTGGATTTCGAGGTGTCTGGCACCGGGACGGATCAGCGGCTGACATTCACCACCAATCTTGAGGATATCACAGTCGCTGGCCCTCAAGCGCCCTTGCGCTTTGTACGCGATGAGGAAACAGGCGAGCCTTCGCCCTACGTCCGCGTGCGGCGTAACTTGGAGGCGCTCATCGACCGCAAGAGCTTCTACCGGCTGGTGGAGTTGGGTGTGCATCACGACGGCTGGTTTGGCGTCTGGGCGGGCGGCGCATTCTTTGGCATTATCCCGTCGGAAGAATTGCCACAGGAGTAAGCCGTGCAGCGCACCGGTTTGAAAACCGCGATCATTGCCTTTACAGGCCAGATGGCATTGCCTGCTATCGCGCATGGCACGTCCTTTGCCAAATTTTTTAACGGGGTGGCAGTGGGGCCGGTTGGCAATGTCGCAGAGGCGCTGGGCCGTGAGCTTGCTCCGGCAGGAGGGGCGGATTCAAATGCGCGCGATGCCACAGGCATGCCCGCGCTGAAGTATGATGCTGAGTTTGACGCTTCCGCTCGGGCGCAGACGCTGATCAACGCAGGAGCCACCCGATGAAACCCGCTGCCAACCTCAGCCACCTGTGGCCCGAACTGCCCTATCTGGACCGCTTCGATGCCGCCTCCGCAGCAGGATTTACCGGTGTCGAAGTGTTGTTTCCCTATGACGTGGCTGCCAAGGAAACACAGCGCGCCCTGATGCGCGGTGGATTGCAGATGGTGCTGATCAACGCGCCACCGCCCAACTATACAGGAGGCGAGCGTGGTTTCGCCGCAGTGGCGGGCGGTGAGGCGCGGTTTGCCCACGATATGCGGCGCGCCTTTCGCTATGCCGAGGCGCTGCGGGTGCCTATGATACATGTGATGTCAGGCTATGCCACAGGACCAGCCGCGAAAGATACGATGATCACCAATCTGGGTCAGGCTGTGCTGGACGCGCCAGCGGGCATAACCCTAATGGTAGAGCCGCTTTGCCCTGAGTCCCAGCCCGATTATTTCCTCAATGACTACGCATTGGCAGCCGAGATCATCGCCGCTGTCGATGCGCCCAATCTACGGCTGCAATTTGACAGCTATCACGCGCAGATGATCCACGGGGATGCCGTGGGGGTTTTTAATCAATACCGCGATCTCATCAGCCATGTCCAAATTGGCGACACGCCGGCACGCAGCGCGCCTGGTACGGGTGAGGTGGATTTCGCGGCTCTGTTTGCAGCCCTGCGTTCAGCGCACTATGACGGGTGGATCAGTGGCGAATACACTCCGGGTAGCGCCACAGAGCCTACTTTGGAATGGATGAACCAGCTATGATACCCGCCCGTTTTGCCCCTGTCGTTTTCGGCTTTATCCTGTCAGGCCTGATGTCCTGTATCGTCTCCGGCATCGCCACGTTCCGTGTGCTGGACGCGAATGATCCGCTCATAGCCTCATGGCTGGCCGCCTGGATTTATAGCTGGATGGTCGCCTTTCCGACAGTCCTGCTGGTGGCGCCGTTCACTCGGCGGATCGTAGCCAAACTGGTCGCACCGCACTAAATCCTGTTCACGCCGGAAATTTCACCGGTGCATCGCCGTTCTGCCACTGCGGATATTTCTGCATCACCGTCGCAAAACTTGGCGCTGCCAAAAACGTTGCTAGCCAACGGTGCAATCGCGGCCATGGCTGCGCGTCAAACCACTCCTTATCAACAAACGCGAATTGCCGGACAAACGGCAGGATCGCATAATCGGACAGTGTGGGGCGATCAAACAGCCACTCGCCCAATTGCGTCTCTAGGTCAGCCAGAAACGCCGAGGCCTCCGCACGATGGTGAGCGGGGTCTTCATGCGGATAGCGCGTGGCGTATTTCGTGCGGTCCAGTGCGTGTTTGAACGGCCCGTCGCATCGTTTGATCAAAGCGTGTCCCACTGCGGGCATCGCCAGCCAGCTTTGCGGATCATGACGTTCCAACGCCCAGATCATGATATCAAGGCTTTCGTCCACGACCGTATCACCCGCCACCAGACAGGGCACAGTGCCAGAGGGTGACACAGCCAGAAACGCCTCCGGCTTGTCACGCAACACGACCTCGCGCAGCAAGACCTGTTGGCCAGAGGCCAGCAATGCCAGCCGCGCGCGCATGGCATAGGGACAGCGGCGGAAGGAATAGAGGATGGGCAGGTCGCTCAATGCGCCTGCGCCCAGTTCGCCCCCGTGCCGGCATCCACGGTCAGCTTCACGTCCAGCTTCACCACAGGATCGGAAGCGTTCTCCATCACGTCGCGCGCAGCATTGATCAGGTCATCCTCCGCGCCCTTATCCACCTCGAACAGCAGTTCATCATGGACCTGCAAGAGCATTTTGGCGGGCATCCCCTCAATCGCCGCAGGCATGCGGATCATTGCGCGGCGGATTACATCGGCGGCGGTTCCCTGAATGGGGGCGTTGATGGCGGCGCGGGCGGCAAATCCTGCCCGTGGGCCCTTGGAGGCGATCTCGGGCGTGTGGATCTTGCGGCCGAACAGCGTCTGGACATAACCATGTTCCTTGGCGAAAGCCTTGGTGTCGTCCATGTAAGTGCGGATGCCGGGGAAACGCTCGAAATAGCGGTCGATGAAACCCTGCGCTTCGGCGCGGGGGATGCGTAGGTTGCGCGCCAGACCGAAACCGGAAATGCCGTAAATCACGCCAAAGTTGATTGCCTTGGCCTGACGGCGGATCTCGGGCGTCATCTGGTCCAGCGGCACATCGAACATCTCAGACGCGGTCATGGCATGAATGTCCTGCCCGTCGGCAAACGCCTGCTTCAGCGCGGGCAGGTCAGCTATATGGGCCAGCAAACGCAGCTCGATCTGGGAATAATCAAGGGCTATCAGCACCTTGCCCTCTTCTGCCACGAAGGCCTCGCGGATGCGGCGGCCTTCCTCGGAACGGATCGGAATGTTTTGCAGGTTCGGATCAGTCGAGGCGAGGCGGCCTGTGGAAGCGCCCGTGATAGAATAGGACGTGTGAACGCGGCCCGTCTCTTTGTTGATGTGGTCCTGTAAGGCATCCGTATAGGTCGATTTCAGCTTGGACAGCTGCCGCCAGTCCAGCACCAGACCGGGCAGCGTGTGCTCTGTCGCCAGATCCTCCAGCACGTCCGCGCCGGTGGCATAGGCGCCGGTTTTGCCCTTTTTGCCGCCCTCGAGCCCCATCTCTTCAAACAGAATTTCGCCCAGTTGCTTGGGTGAGCCTACGTTGAACGGATGGCCGACAACTTCGTGAATTTCAGCCTCTAATCCGGCCATTTTTTGGGCAAAAGCGTTGGACATGCGGCTCAGCGTGTCGCGGTCTACCTTGACGCCATACCGCTCCATTTGCGCCAGCACGGGCACCAAGGGCCGCTACATCGTCTCGTAGACGCGGGTGGTTTGGGCGCGGTGCAGCATCGGTTTGAACTGCTGCCACAGGCGAAGGGTGATGTCCGCATCCTCTGCCGCATAAGGCACTGCCTGTTCCAGCGGCACTTTGTCGAAAGTCACTGCGGACTTTCCGGAGCCGAGCAGCGGCTTGATCGGGATCGGGGTGTGGTTCAGATACCGCTCGGACAGCGTGTCCATCCCGTGACCATGAAGGCCTGCGTGCATTGCGTAGGACATCAGCATCGTGTCGTCGAAAGGCGCTACGGTAATGCCAAGTTGCGCGAAAATCTTGGCGTCATATTTCATGTTCTGCCCGATTTTCAGGATCGCCGGATCCTCCAGCATCGGTGTCAGCATTTGCAATGCGTCTTCCAGCGCCATCTGTCCCTCGGCCAGATCATCCGAGCCGAAGAGATCATCCGCGCGGCTGGATTTGTGGATCAGGGGGATGTAGCAGGCCTCACCCGCCTCTACGCAAAGGCTGATGCCGACCAGATCGGCGGTCATCTCGTCAAGGCCGGTCGTTTCCGTATCCACGGCGACATAACCGCGCTCGTAAATCCGGTTGATCCAGCTTTGCAGCGCATCACGGTCACCGACCATGGTGTAGGTGGCCTGATCAAACGGGATTATCTCGATTTCGGGCGCACCTTCGGCAGGTGCTGGCTCGGGGATGGCCGGAGCCTCTACGTGCAACGCGTCTGCGATGCGCTTCGTCAGCGTGCGGAATTCCATTTCGGTCAGGAATTTCAGCAGCTTTTCAGGGTCGGGGTCACGCACCTCAAGATCGTCCAGCGTGAAATCCAGCGGTGTCTTGTCGTCCAGCAGCACGAGGCGGCGCGACAGGCGGATTTGTTCGGCATGGTCGATCAGGGTCTGGCGGCGCTTGGGTTGTTTGATCTCGCTCGCGCGTTCCAGCAGCGTTTCCAGATCACCGTATTCGTTGATCAGTAGGGCTGCGGTCTTAATGCCGATTCCGGGCGCGCCAGGCACGTTGTCCACGCTGTCACCGGCCAATGCCTGAACGTCTACGACACGTTCCGGGAAAACGCCGAACTTGGCGTGCACGCCGTCGCGGTCGATGGTGTTGTTCTTCATAGCGTCGTACATTTCCACGCCGCCGCCGACCAGCTGCATCAGATCCTTGTCCGAGCTGATGATGGTACAGCGCCCGCCCGCTTCGCGTGCCTGCACAGCCAGCGTGGCGATGATATCGTCGGCCTCATAGCCTTCTTTCTCCTCACAGGCGATATTGAAGGCGATGGTCGCTTCACGCGTCAGCGGGATCTGCGGGCGCAGGTCTTCGGGCATCGCCTCGCGGTTGGCTTTGTACTGGTCGTACATTTCATTACGGAAGGTGTAAGAGCCTTTGTCGAAAATCACCGCAACGTGGGTCACATCCCCGCCGGCGTTCCCTTCAACATAGCGTTGCAGCATGTTGCAAAAGCCGGACACAGCGCCGATCGGCAGCCCGTCTGATTTGCGCGTGAGCGGAGGCAGCGCGTGATAGGCGCGGAAAATAAACGCCGACCCGTCGATCAGATGAAGGTGGTGTCCTTTGCCGAATGCCATAGTCGCATGCTCCCTAGTTGAGGTGAGCTTTCTTTTGCCACGGCAGGCGCGCGGGAGCCAGAGGCGATACGCCTCAGACTTTGCCCTCAAAATCTTCGTGGATGAATTTACAGTCGCAATAGCCGCATTCGACCCAGCCCTTGTCGACGGGAATTTGCAGCCAGACGCGGGGATGGCCCAATGCGCCTTCTGCGCCGTCACAGGACACGCGGTAGGTCGAGACGATACGGGTTTCGGGTGCACTGATTGTCATGTCTGGCCCTTCGGATATGAGGAATACCGTTTGCGGTATTATGACCAATGCAAACGGTGCGGGCAAGGGCAGGGCGTGGCTATGGCGGGACCGGTTGGGCGTTTTTCCGCAAAATTCCATCCATTTGGCGACACTGCCCGGATTATGTGGTTCACGTCCGGCCCTGTGGTGGGTACAAGGCGGGCATATCCTTACCGTGCTGGAGCTGTGTTGCCCATGTCATCCCCCAAACCCGTTGTCCTTTGTATCCTCGATGGTTGGGGTATTGGCACCACGCCTGAGGGTAATGCGCCCCAGATGGCGAGTACGCCCAATATGGACCGCCTCTTGGCGACCTGCCCTCATGCCACGCTGACCACCTTCGGGCCTGATGTAGGGCTGCCGCACGGGCAGATGGGTAATTCCGAAGTGGGGCATACCAACATCGGCGCAGGTCGTGTGGTTGCGATGGATTTGGGCCAAATCGATCTGGCCATCGAAGAGGGTAGCTTTGCCACCCATCCGGCGCTGACTGATTTTATTGCCGCGATGAAAACCTCCGGTGGGACGGCGCATCTGATGGGCCTGGTGTCGCAAGGTGGCGTGCACGGGCACATCGAGCACATGATTGCGGCTGTACAGGCACTGGATGCGGCGGGTGTCCCTGTGGTGATCCACGCGCTGGGCGACGGGCGCGATGTGTCGCCGCAGTCGGTGCTGGCCGATCTGGCAAAGCTTGAGGCTTCCCTGCCTGCTGGCGCGCGCATTGCGACCTTGACGGGCCGTTACTACGCCATGGATAGGGACAACCGCTGGGACCGTGTGACGCAAGCCCATGCGGCCATTGCACGGGGCGATGGTGCGCACGCAGACAGCGCCCGCGCGGCGGTGGAAGCATCCTATGCCGCTGACATCACAGACGAATTCATAAAACCCTGCGTGATCGGAGATTATGCAGGTGCGCAGGACGGCGACGGATTCTTCTGCCTCAATTTCCGCGCCGACCGCGCGCGTGAGATCATGGCGGCGCTGGCGGCCCCCGATTTTGACGCATTCGACCGGGGTAAGCCCATCAAATGGGCCGCCGTGATGGGCATGGCGGAATATTCAACCGCCCACAGCATCTACATGACCACGATGTACCCCAAGCCGCAGATCATCAACACGCTGGGCGCATGGGTAGCTTCCAAAGGTCTGCGTCAATTCCGGCTGGCCGAGACCGAGAAATATCCCCACGTCACCTTCTTCCTCAACGGCGGCGCAGAGGAACCGGTGGCGGGCGAAGACCGCTTCATGCCTTTGTCCCCCAAGGTGGCAACCTATGATTTGCAGCCCGAGATGTCCTCAGCCGAGGTCACGGACCAGTTCGTCAAGGCGATCGAGGCTCGGTATGACCTGATCGTGGTGAACTACGCAAATCCCGATATGGTCGGCCACACCGGCGATCTGTCTGCTGCGATTGCGGCCTGCGAGGCGGTGGATGCGGGGCTGGGCCGCGTTCTGACCGCGCTGGAGCAGGTGGGCGGCGCGATGATTGTGACCGCCGATCATGGCAACTGCGAAATGATGATTGATCCTGAAACAGGCGGACCGCACACGGCGCATACGCTCAACCCCGTGCCCGTGGTCGTGGTTGGCGCGCCCGACGGCGCTGGGCTTCGGGCAGGGAGACTGGCCGATCTGGCACCGACAGTGCTGGCGCTCATGGGGCTGGAGCAACCGGCTGAGATGACCGGAGAGAGCCTGCTGGTATGATCCTGCGCGCCGCCTTCCTTGTGTTGGCCCTTGCCAGCAGCGCCAATGCGCAGGGCGATGCGGCGGCACAGGCGCGTGCGGCGGTCACAATGCTCGAAGAAGCGGCCGAGCAAATGGAGGCGGCGGATGGCGCGCGCGACCGCGTGCAGGCGCTGACCGCCACCATTCAGGCGTTCGAAACCGGTCTGGCGGCCATGCGCACGGGCCTGCGGCAAGCCGCCATTCGCGAACAGCAACTGAGCGCGCAACTGGCTGCGCGCGACGGCGAGGTGGGTCAACTCCTGGCCGTGTTGCAAAGCATCGGTACCACAAACCCCACGGCCTTTCTGCATCCGGGCGGCCCTACAGGCACTGCCCGCGCAGGGCTTTTGCTGGCCGAGCTGACACCTGCACTGAACCAGCGCGCGGACAAACTGCGCCGTGATCTGGAGGATGTGCAAACCCTTCGGGTCCTGCAAGCCGACGCCGAAGCTCGCCTGCGCACCAGTCTGACTGCCGTGCAGGAGGCGCGCACCGCGCTCAACCAAGCGATGGCCGAACGCACGGATTTGCCCAAACGCTTTACCGAAGATCCGGTCTCCACTGCGATTCTCATCGCCTCGACCGAGACGCTGGACGGCTTTGCCTCTGGCTTGTCACAGATCGTGACGGATGAGGACATCAATGTGCAAACCCCCAGCGGTATCGACGGGCAGATCGGGGATTTGCCTCTGCCGGTGCAAAGTATCGTCCTGCGCGGCATGAATGAAGCCGACGCCGCAGGGGTGGTGCGCCCGGGTCTTTTGCTGGCCACGCGCCCGCGTGCCATTGTCACATCGCCAACCGCCGCTACTATCAGGTATCAAGGACCTTTATTGAATTTTGGAAACGTGATGATCCTTGAGCCGCGGGCAGATACGTTGTTTGTGCTGGCGGGTCTTGAGATAGTGTACGGAGAAATCGGGCAGGTTATTGCCGCAGGCACACCCATTGGGCTTATGGGTGGTGCTGACGGCGGGGAATTGTCAACAGATGGTGATGGCACTGGCGCTGCACGCTCGGAAACGCTCTATATAGAAGTCAGACAGGATAATGTCCCCCAGGATCCCGTATCCTGGTTCCGGACCGACAAGGATGGATAGGAAAATGAAGAAGTTTTTGATGGCCGCTGCCGGCGGTACGGTTGCAGGGATTATCGCGACGACCCAGATCGCCGCACCCCTGCTGGCGCAGGAATCAGCGAAAACAAATAACGTCTACGAGCAGTTGGACCTGTTTGGTGACATATTTGAGCGGATCCGCGCGCAATATGTGGAGGAAGTGGACAGTGCCGCGCTGATTGAAGCCGCGATTGACGGGATGCTGACATCGCTTGACCCACACTCCAGCTACCTGTCGCCCAACGATGCGGCAAAGATGCGCGAACAGACGCGCGGCGAATTTGGTGGTCTTGGTATCGAGGTGACGCAGGAAGATGGCTTTGTAAAAGTCGTCTCGCCGATTGATGGCACACCTGCGGATGAAGCGGGGATCGAGGCTGGCGATTTTATCACCCACGTTGACGGCGAAAGCCTGCTGGGTCTGGTACTGGACGAGGCGGTGGAACTTATGCGCGGGCCGGTTGGCTCTGACATTGTGATCACTGTCGTCCGCGAGGGCGAGCCGGAGCCGTTTGACGTCACCATCACCCGCGACACAATCGAACTGACAGTGGTGCGCTCCCGCACCGAAGGTGACAGTGTCGTGCTGCGTCTGAGCACGTTCAACGACCAGACCTACCCCAAACTGGAAGAGCAGTTGGCCGAGAAAGTGGCCACGGCCGGCGGCATGGACAAGATCAACGGCTTTGTCATTGACCTGCGCAACAACCCAGGTGGTCTGCTCACGCAGGCGATCAAAGTCTCCGATGCCTTCCTTGACGAGGGCGAGATTGTCAGCACGCGCGGGCGCGAAGCCTCCGATGGCGACCGTTTCAACGCCAAGCCAGGTGATCTGGCGGAGGGCAAACCGATTGTAGTTCTGATCAACGGCGGCTCTGCCTCTGCCTCCGAGATCGTTGCGGGTGCGCTTCAAGATCACCGCCGCGCGATAGTCATTGGCACCAAGAGCTTTGGCAAAGGGTCGGTCCAAACGGTGATGCCGCTTCGCTCGGAAGGGGCGATGCGCCTGACCACGGCGCGGTACTACACGCCATCGGGCCGCTCTATCCAGTCGCTGGGCGTGTCGCCGGATATCATCGTGGCACAGCCGCCCCGCCGCACAGAAGAGGAAGCCGAGGAAGAAGTAGCTGTCCGCCGCTCTCGCTCCGAAGCGGATCTGCGCGGTAGCCTTAACAACGACAGCCTGTCCGAAGACGAGATCAAGCAAATTGAGGCTGACCGTGAAAAAGCTGAAAAAGCCGCCGAACTGCGGGTCGAGGATTACCAACTGGCCTATGCCATCGACATTCTCAAAGGCCTGTCGGCACTGGCTCCCGACAACAAATAACTGATCCAGAAAGCAAAAGGGCCGTCCGGATAAACGGGCGGCCCTTTTTCTATCGTTTCAAACCTACTGAAGCCGTATCTCAGCTCGTCGTCTCAAGGCAGTGCCTGCGGAACGCGCGCTTGAGCATGTCCAGCTCTGCACGGAGCAGGTCCACCTCGACGCGAAGATCATCGCCTAGCGCCTCGCCGGCCATCAGGGTGACGGAGCCCAGCTTGGCATCCGTATCCGCATCCACGATCAGCAAGGTCTGCATCCCGTCCGCAATTGCGTCCTGCGGCACCGGAATGCGCAGGGCGTGGCCTTCGCCTCCCTCCAGCACGGTGACGGTAACGTCCGGCACTGCATTGCCTTGGTGGGTGACCATAATCTTGGGCAGCGTGCCTGTGGCGGCTCCTGTCAGTACCCCTTCCCAAATGCCTTGGCGCATTTTGGTTTTGGTCAATACAATCTTGGTCATCACATTCTCCGCAGTCCGCATTGCGGACCTGAAACTGGTGTTAAATCTGGGCGCGCGGGCGGCGCGAGAATGTCAGGTCGCGCAGAACGATCTGGTTCATTTCCGGCCCTTCAAAAATCAGGTCAATCCACGCCGCCTCAACGCGGCGCTCGTTCATATTTGAATAGGCCAGATCAAACTCGACCACCGTCTGGTCCTGCGAGAAATCCAGTTCGCGCACGATTTGCTCGGTGTTGGGACCGCTTTTGATATTTAGTCGCGCGAAAATCTCGATCTTTTTCTCCAGCTCAACGATCATATCCATCCTTAGCAGATGGGTGCGCTTTAGACCCTCTACGCCTTCCTGAGGCAGATCGATAACCAGCGACAGGAACGAGCCATCAAAGCGGAAAACATCCATCCGCAGGCCGTAAGGAGCCAGATCGGCCTCACGCAGGTTTCGCAACTGGCGCAGGGTAAGCTCCGAAAACTCGCAGTCATGAAACAGTGTGACCTCATTGCCCAGCATTGCGCGGGTCCGGACCGCGGAGAGGCCGGGATTCGGCAAGGGTCCCCGCCACAGCTCAGGCCGCCATGCCCAGTCAGCGTTATGCGGTTTTGGAAAGCTGGTTGATCCTTCCATCGGCAGGGCAAGTCTTTCGTCCGCGATGTGGATCAACTGGTCGAGATGCGCCTTGAGTTGCCGTGCACGCAGGCGCTGCCGTCGCAATCCGCTCAGCTCAGCCGAGCGCGCCATCCGCGCTATGCGCGCCCATTTTGAAATTGTCCGGGTGTAAAACGCGGTATCAAAAAGGGTTTCGCCGATTTTGGCCATCATCTCTGCCTTACTGCCTGCTGCGCCTTATAGGGCAAATTCGTGCCTGTTTGCGCGGCACTGGTCACGCAACGGAGGATGCCACGCATGGGCCCTCTGGCGCAAGCACCGTCATGTTCTATTGCGCGTTGGTTTTTTCTGTTGTGCGCCTGATCATCTCGGTCAGAAACTCGGCGCCTTCTTCGGAAACGGCGCGACGGTCCGCAGGGCCGAACAGGGCCGCGCCCATCGTATACCCGCCCACCCGCGAGACCGAGCGCCAGTGCAGCGGCGACAGATCCGCCACTGGTGGCGGGCCTGTAGTTTGGAAAATGACACTTCCTGTGTGGCTGCGTGTGCTCAGTGGAGAACCCAGACCCGTGGCATCCGCGATCTCCTGTGCAGAGGGGACGGGCGATTTGGCGTCACGGTCGCGGGCAAAGCTTACGGTCAGAACCCCTATCGGCGCCCCGTAGCCGCCTTCGGGCGCTCCCAGAGCATCACATCGGGCCATAAGCGCAAAGTTTTGCGTCAGGCTTTCAGGATCAATGCAATACCCGCCCGGTGGCACCAGCGCTACTTTACCCTGCATCATCATGGCTTGGGTCAGCGGCACGGGGGGCAGGGCAGCATCGCCGGGCGGTGCCAGACCCGCAAGCAGGCCGCCACTCTGATCCACCGCATCGCAGGCGCCCAGCATCACAACAATGCCGAGCGCCGCAATCGGTTTAGAGGTCCATGTAGTCATGGCGCTCAGCCTTGGCGCCCGGATGGGTGACCGCACCCAGATAGGTCGGGCCAACGAGCTGCGCATACTTCCACAGCGCACCGGAACCATAGAGCGTCTCGCGCGGGCCTTTCCATTCGGCCTTGCGGGCGGCCAGTTCCTCATCCGTCAGATCGACCGAGATAGAGCCGGTGATGGCGTTGAGCGTAATCATGTCGCCATCTTTCAGCAGGCCAATCGGTCCGCCCATCGCGGCCTCCGGTCCAACGTGACCCACGCAGAAACCGCGTGTCGCACCCGAGAAGCGGCCATCGGTGATCAGCGCCACCTTCTTGCCCATGCCCTGGCCGGACAGCGCCGCTGTGGTCGCCAGCATCTCGCGCATGCCGGGGCCGCCGCGTGGACCCTCGTTGCGGATTACGAACACGTCGCCTTCCTTGTAGGTGCGGTTCTGCACGGCTTCAAATGCGTCCTGCTCACACTCAAACACCAGCGCGGGACCAGTGAAGACGATATCATCCTCGCTCATACCCGCGATTTTCACGATAGCGCCTTCAGGGGCGAGGTTGCCTTTAAGGCCTACAACACCGCCGGTCTTGCTGATCGGGTTGGCGACCGAGTGGATAACCTTGCCGTCCGCTTCGCGCGTCAGCTTGTCCAGTTCCTCGCCCATGGAATAGCCGGTCACGGTCAGGCAATCCTCGTGGATCAGACCCGCCTTGCGCAGCTCCTGCATGACCACAGGCACGCCGCCGGCTTCATAGAGATCTTTGGCCACGTAAGCGCCACCGGGCTTCATATCCACAAAATAGGGTGTGTCGCGGAAGATGTCGCAGACGTCTTCGAGGAAGAACTCAATGCCCGCTTCATGCGCCATGGCGGGCAGGTGTAGACCTGCGTTGGTGGAGCCGCCTGTGCAGGCCACGATGCGCGCGGCGTTCTCGAATGCCTGACGCGTGCAGATATCGCGCGCACGGATGTTCTTTTCGATCAGGTTCATCACGGCCTTGCCGGATGCGATAGCGTATTCATCGCGGCTTTCGTAGGGCGCTGGCGCGCCGGAGGAGTTAGGGAGTGCAAGGCCAATCGCCTCGGACACGCAAGCCATTGTGTTGGCGGTGAACTGGCCACCGCAGGCACCGGCGGACGGGCAGGCGACGCGCTCCAGCACGTCAAGCGCAGCTTCGGACATCGTACCGCTCTGCCAGTTACCGACGGCTTCGAACATATCCTGCACGGTCAGGTCACGGTCGGCAAAGCCCGCAGGCACATCGGCGCCCTTGGGCGCTTTGCCCGGCAGGATCGAGCCACCATACATAAACACCGACGGCACGTTGAGACGGATCATCGCCATCATCATGCCGGGCAGCGATTTGTCACAGCCCGCCAGACCCACAATCGCATCATAGCAGTGGCCGCGCATCGTCAGCTCGACCGTATCGGCAATCGCCTCGCGTGAGGCGAGGGAGGAGCGCATGCCCTCATGGCCCATCGCGATCCCGTCTGTGACTGTAATGGTGGTGAATTCGCGCGGCGTGCCCTGCTCGGCGGTAACCCCGATCTTGACCGATTGCGCCTGACGGTTCAGCGCGATGTTGCACGGTGCGGCTTCGTTCCAGCAGGTGGCGACACCGACCAGCGGCTGGTGGATTTCCTCTTCGGTCATTCCCATCGCATAATAATAGGAGCGGTGCGGCGCGCGCGCAGGCCCTTCCGTGACGTGGCGGCTGGGCAGTTTGGACTTGTCGAAACGAGGGTTCTTGGTCATCGTGTTGCGCTCCTGAGAAAATCTTTAACAACGGCATAATCGCGCAGACCCGATGCTGCAAGCATTTGCCGCGCATGGAAACCTGTGGCGCTGTTTCAGCTCTCTGCCTGTCTGGTTGGTGGGGCTATTTCGTATCAGCTGCCCTTCTGCCATGATCGGACGCCTTGTGAGTGAGAAACCCTGTTTGCTATTCGTCTTGTCGCAAGCGTGCTGGTCGGCTGCGGCAACGGCGACCGAGATTTCTTTACGGGGCATCAGTCTGGCGCCCGCGATGCCAAAGCGATTTTGTTGCTGGAGATGTGCGCGGCAGAATGACGACCCCCGAAGTGCCGAGAATTTGGTCAAATGCCAATGCAAGCGGTAGCCGCGCAAGATTTGCTAGATGGCGTCGGCATGTGGCAAAGTGCAGGTGTGTGCGCCTGCGTTGTCTTGCATGGCAACTGGCCCTAGGTTAAGCGGGCCTCTCTCCGTAGAAAGTACTGCCATGGACCGCACCCTGTTCGCCTTCATCTGGAAGTACTCCAAGCGGGATCAGCTGATTTTGCTGGCCGTGACCCTGTTCACCTTCCCCTTTCTCTACGCCACGCTGGAGCTGCCAAAGCGGATCATCAACGATGCCATCGGCGCCGAAGCCGATGTGATCGACATCTACGGCTTCGAGTTGGGCCAGATCCAGTTTCTGGCAGCTTTGTGTTTTGGCTATCTGGCGGCGGTGCTGGCGCATGGGCTGCTCAAGATGCGGCTCAACACAATGAAGGGTGTCGTGGCGGAACGTCTGCTGCGGCGCTTCCGCTATAGCCTGCTCACGCGGATGATGCGGTTTCCCAAACGCTATTATCAGGAAACCTCGCAGGGCGAGTTGGTCAGCATGGTCACCTCCGAGGCGGAACCGATGGGCGGGCTGATGGGCGATTTTCTGGCGCAGCCGGTGTTTCAGGCAGGACAGATGCTGATCATCGTGGTGTTCTTGTTTCTGCAGTCTTTCTGGTTCGGGCTGGCAGGGGTCGCGCTGATCCCCTTGCAAGCTTACATCATTCCCATCCTGCAACGGCAGATCAATCTGCTGAACAAAGACCGTATCAAACAGGTGCGCCTGCTGTCCTCAGAGATTGGCGAGACGGCTGCGGGCATCACCGATCTGCGCACAAACGGTGGCTGGCGGTTCCGTCAGGCCGCGTTTACGGGGCGTCTGGGCACGCTGTTCGATATCCGGTTCAAGATTTATCAAAAGAAATTCTTCATGAAGTTCCTCAATAACTTCATTACCCAGCTGACGCCGTTCTTCTTCTATCTGGTGGGCGGTATTCTGGCCATTCAGGGCCAGATTACCGTGGGCGCGCTGGTGGCGGCGCTTGCCGCGTACAAGGACCTCAGCAACCCGTGGAAAGAGCTGCTGGATTACTACAACCAGACACAGGATATGGCGCTAAGATGGGAGGTGGTGACCGAGCGGTTCGATCCCCCCGGCGTGATGGATGAGGCGCTGTTCACCGGCGCGCCCGATGAGATTCCGCACCTCAAGGGCAGTATCGAGCTTCGCAATGTCTTTGTGCGCAGCCAGACTGGCGGCGTTATACTGGATGATCTGACGCTGGAGATCCCCAAAGGCGCACAAGTGGCGATAAAGACCTCCTCGGCTGCGGAGCGGCGCGCAATTGCCGAGCTATTGACGCGCGAGGTGGTTCCCGTGCGGGGGAGTGTCACGATGGGCGGGTACGATATTTCGACCCTTCATCAAGCGGTAATTGCCGCGCGCATCGGCTATGTAGAAGCGCATCCCTATCTGTTTCACGGCACCATCGGCAGCAACCTGATGATGTCCCTGCGCACGGCGCCCAAGACGGTCCTGTGGGATCCCGACCATCGTGACCGTGAGGGGATCGAGGCGCGTCGCGCAGGCAACAGTCCCGACAGCCTGAAGGCAGACTGGCTGGACCCCGCGCTGGCCGGACTGGATAGCGCCGCCGCCATAAACGATTGGTGGTTCGAGCTGAGTCGCGTTCTGAATACCGACGAAGGAATCATTCGCGGCGTTCTGGGCGCTCGGATTGACCAGGAGAAGCACCTCGAGCTGGTCCGGGCTGTGGTGAGCCTGCGTACGGCGGTCTACGATGCTCTGAAAGAGCGTAATCTGGACCGGGCGATCCACCACTTTGATCCGGATACGTTTAATCCGGGTGTCGCATTGGGTGGCAACCTGCTGTTCGCGTCCCCCCGCTATGACATAACCCAGCAAAGCCTGGTGACCGAGAAAGTGTTCATTGCCATGATCGCTGAAAATGGTCTGGCCGAGCAGGCCATTGCGATCTCCCAGACGCTGGTGGAAACGCTGCACCAGACGTTCGGTATGGACGGCACGAACCATCCGCTGTTCACCGCGCTCAACATTGAGCCTGCGCTTTATGAACAGCTGGTAGATATCGCGAATCGACGCCGCAGCCGGGGTGACGGAGCACTGAGCGAGGAAGAATTTGCCCTGCTGCTCACCGTGCCCTTTGCCTTCACTGCCGAGCAGATTGGTCCGGCCTTCCCTGAAGCGTTCAAACAGGAAATCCTCAAGATCCGTCGCACACGGGGCGCGGAATTGCGCGAGAACGCCAAGGATTTGTTCATACCTGTAGCGCCCGAAAACTACCTGCCGCGTATGACACTGCTGGAAAACCTGATTTACGGCCGCATTTCCGCAGTTGCAGGATTGCAGGCGGATCTGGTTGTAGATGTGGTGTCGGATCTGCTGCGCGAGCATAATCTGCGCGCTTTGGCAGCGACAACTGTTTTTGATATCCCCACCACCATCGGCGGCACCAATCTGCCGCCTTCCATCCACGAGCGTTCGGCCTTTACCCGTGCCGCGATCAAGCGGCCGGATGTATTTGTGTTTGATCAGGCGCTGGGTGGCAGCGATCTGACCCGCACGCGCGATCGCCTGCGCGATTTGATGCCCGATACCATCCAGATCTTTCTGGATGACGATTTTGACGCGCCTGACTCCTACGACATGTTCGTTGAAATCAATCACGGCCGCTTGGACGGCGTAGACAGTACGGACCGTCCTGACGGAATGAACGACATGTCCGGTGACTTGCGCCAGAAACTGACCTTGCTCCAGCGCCACGGATTGTTCGGTGCGCTGGAGCCTCGCGCGCAACGGCTGCTGGCCTTTGCTGCACAATGGTACGAAGCTCCCGCAGGTCAGATCATTTTCAGCGCCGGAGAACCGCCCGATGCGGTTTATATGTGCCTCTCCGGCAAGGCTGAGCTGACCTACCGCGATCTGGAGGGCGAGGAGCAGCATATCTCGACCGTGGAGCCGGGCCGTGTGATCGGGGATCTGGCTGTCATCGTACGAGAGCCGCGACAGATGACGCTCAAAGCGCTGGAAGACACGCGCTTCCTGCGGTTTGGCGCCGAGCAGTTCCGCTCGGTCATCGAAAACGACAAGACCGTGTTGATGAACCTTCTCAGAACGGTTGCCGGTCACCTGTCAGGGGCTGCGGACCTCATCCGCGAGGCGCAGCTGGAAGTCCCGCGCAACTTGCCGCAGGACCGTCAATGATGCGTATTCTACCAGATTACTCGGCTCACATCCTGCACACCACGGTCGCAGCACCGCGCGCCGAGATGTGGCGTCTGCTGTTGGGCGTCGTGGTCATGGTGGCGCTCTATCTGGTGCTGGGATTGTTCTATCAGCAGGCGGTGTTCGAGCTGGCCCGCTATCGCCCCGAGTTTTCGGAGGAACTGATTGCGGGCAACACGCCGCTGGCTATGTATGTTCTTCTGGGCAGCTTTGGTCTCTTTACGTTCAGCATTTTTGCGGTGGTCAAACTGTTGCACAAACGTGATGCGCTCAGCGTGTTGGGGCCGATGATGCTGGTTGTACCGCAATTTGTGCGCGTGCTGGCAATGTTGGTGCTGCTGGGCCTGATATTGATGGTGTTGCCGCCCTACGGCATGGGTGGGCCGTTGGTGCCTAACATGGGGGTGGGCCTTTGGGCTCTGTTGCTGCCATTGTCGCTGGTTGCGGTGTTCATCCAGATCAGCGCCGAGGAAATCTTCTTCAGGGGCTATCTGCAACAACAACTGGGCGCGCGGTTCCGCTCGCCTCTGGTGTGGATGGGAATTCCGTCGTTCCTTTTCGCGCTCGGGCATTACCAGCCGTATGAGGCGGGGCAGAACGCGGTGATGATCACAGTCTGGGCGGGGCTGTTTGGGCTGCTGATGGCGGATCTGACTGCACGTGCGGGCTCCATCGGGCCTGCGCTGGCGGTGCATTTTGTCAATAACGTCGCTGCTTTGCTGATAACGTCGTTGCCGGATGCCTTGGGGGGGCTTGCCCTGTGGCACACCCCCTTCGGGATGGAGGACGCAGCACAGCTGCGTGCGTGGCTACCTGTGGACTTCGCTATGATGCTGGTCAGCTGGCTGGCCGCACGGCTGGCCTTGCGGCGCTGATTGCAATTTCCCTCACAGCCGCCTATCTGGTGGACAAACGTAATGTTACGAGGCGTCGATATGAACTGGATCAACAACTATGTCCGGCCCCGGATCAACTCGATCTTTTCGCGCCGCGAAACGCCGGAGAACCTTTGGACGAAATGCGAAGAATGCGGCACGATGCTGTTTCACCGCGAGGTCAGCGATAATCTGAACGTCTGCACCAATTGCGGCCACCACATGCACATCAGCCCGCGTGAGCGCTTTGCGGCGCTGTTTGATGGCGGTGTCTTTAACGAGGTGAAGGTGCCCGCGCCCACCGTTGACCCGCTGCAATTTCGCGACCAGAAGAAATACCCCGAACGCCTGCGCGCAGCGCAAAAGCAAACGGAAGAGGCGGAGGCCATGCTGGTTGTTACCGGTGACATCGGGCGCACGCCGGTTGTGGCCTGTGCGCAGGACTTCAGCTTCATGGCGGGTTCCATGGGGATGTACGTCGGAAATGCGATCATCGCCGCGGCTGAAGAAGCGGTGAAATTGAAACGCCCGTTGATCCTGTTCTCCGCCGCCGGAGGCGCGCGCATGCAGGAGGGCATCCTGAGCCTGATGCAAATGCCACGCACCACGGTCGCTGTGCAGATGCTGAAAGAAGCTAACCTGCCGTATATCGTTGTGTTAACCCACCCCACAACGGGTGGCGTCACGGCCAGCTACGCCATGCTGGGAGATGTCCATATCGCCGAGCCGAACGCCCTGATCTGTTTTGCCGGTCCCCGCGTCATCGAGCAGACGATCCGTGAAAAACTGCCCGAAGGCTTCCAGCGTGCAGAATACCTGTTGGAGCATGGTATGCTGGACCGTGTGACCTCGCGTCTGGAAATGCGTGACGAGTTGATCACGATTGTTCGGATGCTGATGGGCCTTCCCCCAGCGGTTCGCGGCGATCTGCCTGCGCCGGCGGAGGTGGCTGAAGCGGCAGTGACGCAGCCGCAGCCCGAGGCTGCTCTGGACGAGTCCAAGAAACAGGCCTGACGACAGTAGCGCGCGCTTTCGCAACAAGGATAATTCCGCATGACCTCTGCGACGTCTGACGTCATCCTTGAGCGGATGATGGCCCTGCACCCCAAGATCATTGATCTGACATTGGACCGGATGCTGCGGCTGCTGACGGCACTCGGCAATCCTCAGGACCACCTGCCACCCGTGATCCATATCGCGGGTACCAATGGTAAAGGATCAACGCAGGCGATGATCCGTGCGGGGCTGGAGGCGGCGGGCAAGACTGTACACGCCTACACCTCCCCGCATCTGGCGCGGTTTCACGAGCGTATCCGGCTGGCGGGCGAGCTGATTACCGAAGAGGCTCTGACGGCAGTTCTGGACGAATGCTATGCCGCAAATGGCGGCGAGAACATCACCTACTTTGAGATCACCACCTGCGCCGCCTTGTTGGCATTTTCGCGCACGCCTGCGGATTACACCCTACTGGAAGTCGGGCTTGGCGGGCGTCTGGATGCCACCAACGTCGTCTCTAACCCGCTTGCTACCGTGATCACGCCCGTCGATCTGGACCACCAGCAGTTTTTGGGCGAGACCCTGCCAGAGATCGCGGGCGAGAAGGCGGGAATCATCAAGCGCCGCGTCCCCTGTATCGTGGGTCCGCAGCAGGAGGCGGGGCTTGAGGTGATCGAGGCCGCTGCCGCGCGTCACATGGCACCGCTCAGTGTGTACGGCCAGCACTGGCATGCTTACCGTGAAGCGGGGCGGATGGTCTATCAGGACGAGCAGGGCTTGCTCGATCTGCCGCAGCCGCGTCTTCCGGGCTTGCATCAGGTACAGAACGCGGGCGGCGCTATTGCGACGCTGCGGCTCCTTGGCTTTGACGCCGCTGCCTGTGAGGCCGCTGTGACCAATGCCTATTGGCCTGCGCGGATGCAGCGCCTGAAAACCGGCCCACTGATCGAGGCCGCCGGCGATGCCGAACTGTGGCTGGACGGCGGGCACAATCCTGCGGCAGGGCGTGCGATGGCTATGGTGCTGGACGAGCTGCCAAAGGTGCCGACCTATCTGATCTGCGGTATGCTCAACACCAAGGACATTGAAGGCTATTTGCGTCCGCTTTTGCCCCATGTGGCAGGTCTACATGCGGTATCCATACCCGACACGGTTGCGACGCTACCTGCCGCCGACACGGCAAGGGCGGCAAAGGCTGTCGGCATGGTTGCTGCGCAAGCGCCTGATGTGGCTACAGCTCTGCACGCAATCGTCGCGAAAGACCCCCGGGCACGGATCCTTATTTGCGGCTCCCTGTATCTTGCGGGCAACATCTTGCGGTCCAACGGATAAACTCCACCATATGAAGCAGGGCTCGATTGACCTGAGCGCACTGCATCTTTTAGGTAAAGGGAAACAACCGGACGGTGCATTTTGTGCATTGAACCGGATGAAAAGCCCGAGGATAGAGCATGGATCAGAAAACCAAATTGCCGCAAGCCGATCCCAAAACCGTCGTGACACGCCAGTTGATTGTCAGTGCCATCGCGCTGGGCATTCTGGGCTTGGGCGCATGGAGCCTGCTGGGCCAGAAAGCGCCCTACCATCCGGATGGCGCTTATACCGATGATGTGACCCGCTCTGGCACAAGCGACCTGATTGGCGGCGCCGGAACGAACTAGGCTTTGCCCCAATCCTCTGATTGCATTTCGCGCAGGCGCGAGGCTGTCCGCTCGAACTCGAACGTGCCTTCTCCCTCCAGATACAGCATTTCCGGTTTGGCTGCCGCCGAGCAGATCAGCCGCACCCGCGCCTCGTAAAGCGCGTCAATCAGCGTGACAAACCGCTTTGCCTCGTTGAAATTGGTCCGCCCGAGGCTGGGAATATCATCCAGCATCAGCACCTTGACTGCTTCGGCAATTGCCAGATAGTCCGCAGGGCCCAAGGGCTGACCGCACAGCGCATGGAACCGCGCGCGGCCAACGCCATTGCGGAACCTCGGGATAACCACATCGCGGCCTTTGACCCGCAGCGTAAGCGGCCCCGCCTCGCCCCCTGTCAGATCCTCCCAGACGACATCCATCTGCGCGCGGCTCTCGGCGTTGACTGGGGTGAAATACACCGGACTGCCCGACAGCCGGTCCTGCCGGTAATCCGTCGGGCTTACCAGTTCATGCACCACCATCTTGTCTTTGATCAGCTCGATAAAGGGGACAAACAGATTGCGGTTCAGCCCATGTTTGTACAGATCATCCGGCACGCGGTTTGAAGTTGTAATCACCACAACCCCGTCTGCAAACAGTGCCTGAAACAGGCGGCCTACGATCATCGCATCAGTGATGTCGGTGATCTGCATCTCGTCAAACGCCAGCAGTCGGACCGAGCGACTGACGGCCTTCGCCACAGGGGCGATGGCATCGTCCACCCCTGTTTTTCGTGCCTCATGCATGGCGGAATGGATTTCCTGCATAAACGCATGGAAATGGACGCGCCGTGCGGGAATGTCGCCCAGATTTTTGGCGAAAAGATCCATCAGCATGGATTTCCCCCGACCGACCCCGCCCCACAGATACAGCCCTTTGGGCGGCTCGGGTGCCTTGCGGAACAGGCCTTTTTTCACAGGCTGCGAGAGCGCCTCGCGGATGCGGTCGAACTCGGGCATAATGGCGCGCTGGGCGGGATCGGGACGCAGGGTGCCATCCGCGATCATCTGGTCATAAAGGGTGCTGAGACTGGTCATGGGCACTGTCCTAGCGCCAACCGCAGCGGTTGGAAAGTGTGTGTATACAATCGCCCGATTGACGAAGCCGCCTCTGCTCCGCAGTGTGCCGCGAGAACTGGTCTGGAGCATTCTGCCGTGGAAAAATCCCCTCTCTTCTCGCCCGTGCTGATCGTGGGCTGCGTGATCATCATGGTCAGCTTCGCCATCCGCGCGTCCTTCGGCGTATTCCAGATCCCGATTGCCGAGGAATACGGCTGGCTGCGCAGTGAATTTTCTCTGGCCATTGCAATCCAGAACCTGGCATGGGGCATCGGCCAACCGATTTTTGGCGCGATGGCCGAGAAGATTGGCGACCGCAAGGCGATCATTATTGGCGCAGTGATCTATGCGCTGGGACTAATCCTGTCGGCAGGATCCGACACGCCGATTGCGCACCAGACATATGCGTGGCTGGTGGGCTTCGGTATTGCCGGAACAGGGTTTGGCGTGATCCTCGCCGTAGTTGGGCGTGCGGCGACCGATGACAACCGCTCGATGGCATTAGCCGTTGTGACGGCAGCGGGCAGCGCGGGACAGATTTTTGGTGCGCCGGTCGCCGAATGGCTGCTGGGGATGATGAGCTGGCAAATGGTGTTCACTGTCTTTGCGGGGGCGATCCTTTCCATGATCTTCACACTGCCCTTTATGCGTGCGCCCGTTCAGGCAAACCGCGCAGAGCTGGAAGAGGCGATGGGTACGATCCTGCTGCGCGCGTTCAAGGATCCCAGCTATACGCTGATTTTCCTCGGTTTCTTCTCGTGCGGATACCAGTTGGCGTTCATCACTGCGCATTTCCCCGCCTTCGTGACCGAGTTGTGCGGCCCCATCATGCCGGGCGGTGTGCTGCACAGTATTGGCATCACCACTACCTCGGCGTTGGGGGCGGTGGCGATATCGCTGATTGGTCTGGCGAACGTGGGCGGCACGCTGCTGGCCGGTTGGGCGGGCAAGCGGTACTCCAAGAAGTACCTGCTGGCCGGCATCTACACCGGGCGTACCATCATTGCCGCTGCGTTCATCCTGATGCCGATCACACCGCTGAGCGTAATCGTCTTTTCGGTCGCCATGGGTTCGCTCTGGCTGGCGACAGTGCCGCTGACCTCCGGTCTGATCGCGCATATCTACGGGCTGCGATACATGGGCACGCTTTATGGCATCATCTTCTTCAGTCACCAGTTGGGCAGTTTTGCAGGAGTCTGGCTGGGCGGGCGGATGTATGATGCCTATGGCACCTATACGACGGTCTGGTGGATCGGTGTGGCTGTGGGAGCCTTCAGCGCGATCGTGCATCTGCCGATTCGCGAAAAACCTGCGCGGCTTGTTCCGGCCTGATGCTCGGCTAGATGTCATGCCTCCAGTCGTCCGCGTCGGGCGCGGGCAAGAATGCTGTGATTTGCTCCAGAACGATGTTGCTGTGCGTATAGGTCAGGCCATGACCTGCATCCTCAATCACGTCCTGACGCGCGTTTCGGTTCCATGCAGCCAGTTGCCCCATCGCGGCTGCAGGGATTACGGCGTCTTCTGCGCCCCAGAGCGCTAATACAGGCAGGCCGCTCTGCCGCACAGCCATATGCTCGCCCTCCAGCGGTCGGGCGAGAATGCCCCGCAGGCTGGCCAGCACCGCAGGGACGAAGCCCTGAAACTCCAGCTGCGCTTCCTGACCCTCGGAAATCTCGGGAGGCACCTTGTGCTGTGCAGATTCGGCCTGAATTCCGCGGCGCATCCGGTGCGGATAGGCCGCCAGCATCAGCCATTTTCCAGCTACCCCCCGGTCGCGGATAAACCGCATCATCGGCGCATCTGACCGTGCGAGACCGGCTGACGCCAGTAGCACCAGCCGCCGCACCCGTGCGGGGTAGGTCGCAGCAAAGCCGGTCGCAATCGCGCCGCCCATCGAATATCCGATCAGGTGGAACGGTTCCTCAATCCCGAGATGCGCCAGCAGATCTTCCAGCTGTCGGTTGAAGAATCCCTTGTCCTGTACCTCTTCGGGGCGGTCTGAAAACCCGCGCCCGTAGAGGTCATAGACCAAAACGCGAAACCCATGCGTGCCCAAACCATTGGCCAGTGGCTGCCAGACGAAAGACGGCGTGGTCAGCCCGTGCACGCAGACCACCAGAGGACCCTCGGCAGGGCCGCTCAGATGGTAGTGGGTCACGCCTTGTGACAGCTCGACAAACTGACCGGGGGCGGAGCCTCTGCGCCCGTCGCACATCCGGGGGCGGTAATGCTCCACCAAAAACGGCGCGGCTGCCGCGAGAGCCAGAAAAAGGAAGAGCCAAATCACCCTGCTGCGCGCCACCGGTCGAGAATGTAGCGGCTGGTCATCAGGTCCAGATGCGCGCCGCCGCCGTTCTTGCAGATCGTGATCTCATCGGAGCTGCTCCGCTGGAATGCGGCGAGATTATAGTAATCGGCGATGATGTGATCGCGGGTGATGGCGCCTGTCTCCAGCGGTGTCTTGATCTCACCGATATGCCCGATTGTGGTTTCGAAACTGTCAACGAACAGCCGTGCCCTCTGGAGCGCCTCGTCATCTACCTCACGCATGTCGGGGCGGTAGGCGCCGATAAGGTCGAGGTGCTGGCCGGCTTGAAGCCATGCACCTTTGATCAGCGGTTCGGTCGCCATGGTGGCACTGCCGATAATCTCGGCGTCGCGCACAGCGGTTTCCAGATCATCGGCGATGGCCACATCGGGCAGTGCTATCTGCAACGCTTCCGCGCTGGTGCGGGTTCGGCTCCACACGGTAAAACGCGCCTCCGGGAAGGCGGCAGAGTATGCGGCGTGCAGCGATTGCGCCACGGTGCCCGCACCCACCAGCAGGATGCGCTTGGCGTCAGGGCGCGCCAGACGGCGCGCGGCCAGCAGGCTATCTCCGGCTGTCTTCCATTTTGTCACAAGATGGAAATCCACCAGCGCCTCCAGCGTGCCGTCGGTATCGGAATAAAGACTGACGCCGCCGTTTACATTGGGTTTGCCCTGTGCGGCATTGCCCGGAAATACAGTAGCGGATTTTACGGCCATGCCCATCCCGTCGATCCAGGCCGCACGGCTCAGCAATGTGTCGGGCGTGCGGTAGAGGAAGGTATCGCCGATCTCGGCCTTGGGCAACGTATGCCCGTGGGCAAGCGCATCGGTCAGGTCGATCCAGTCCAGCAGCTTCTCGGCGGCTTCAAAGGGGATGATTGGAATAGAAGTCATCGTGCCTCCTCCTGTGTCAGCAAGCCTGCGGCCACCAGCCTTTCAGCCCAGCCCTGTGCACCCTCGAACAGATGCGTCTGCCAGCCGCGTACGGCGGCGGCTTCAATGTTCTCGGGACGGTCATCGGTAAAGAGCAGATCGTTACCGGACAATCCTGAACCGGACTCCAGCATCTGGTAGATCTGCGGATCAGGCTTGATCACCCCCATGTGACCCGAGATGAAATCGCGGTCGAACGCGCGCAGGAAGTGATAGCGCGTCTCGGCAAGCGCGTAGGTCTCGATCCCGAAGTTGGTGAGCGAAAATACGGGCACGCTCCGTTGCTGCAGAGCGGTCATCAGGCGGACGGAATGGTCAATGGCCGGACTGGCGATGTCCAGCCAGCGTTCGTGCCAGATATCAAGCTCGGCCCGAAAATCGGGGTAATTTGCTGCTGTTTGTGCCAAAACGGCCGAGAAGTTCTCGCCGCTGTCCACACGGTCGTTCATCGCATGCAGATCCACAGCGGCAAAGAGGACGCGGCGGCTTTCTTCACCGATTTCGGCGTCGAAGAACCGCTCGGGTTGCCACTCGATAAGGACATTGCCGATGTCAAAAATCACTGCTTTGGGTGTCATGTTCAAACCTCTCGACGGGTGCGGAGTTTTTCAAAAACTCCGGCCGTTTTCTTGCAAAGAAAACGATTATTGCAGCTTGGCGGCCGCCCTTATTTCGCGTTCCAGCGCCTCCAGAAAGCGCGACCGGTCGGCTTTTGTAAAGCCCTTCCCGCCCCCTTGCCGGAAGGGATCCGCGGCACGCAGGTCGGTCATCAGATCGCGGGTCGCCAGCACGTTGCCGATGTTGGCTTGTGTCAGTGCTTCGCCATTGTGCTTGATCACCCGCGCGCCTGATTCCACACATTTGGCGGCGAGCGGGATATCCCCGGTGACGACCACATCGCCGCGTCCTGCCCGCTCGGCGATCCACATATCGGCCACATCTGGGCCATCAGGGACGATAACAGTCTCTACATAGGGGTTCTGCGAGGGGCGCAAGCCACCGTTGGAGACCACATACATCATGAGCTTATGCCGCGTGATGACCCGCTCCGCCTCGTCCTTGACGGGGCAGGCATCTGCATCGATGTAAATAGCGGTCATGCGGACCACAGCGCGTCTGCGTGGAAGGTCACGTGGTCTTCCATGAAGGTGGAGATGAAGAAATAGCTGTGGTCGTAACCCGGCTGCATGCGGAAAATGCCGTTCTGGCGGCGCTTGGCCATCGCAGCGCTCAGCGCTTCGGGCATCAGCAGATCGAGGAATTGGTCTTCGGTCCCTTGATCCACCAGCACCGGCCCGTCAAAGCCTTTTTTCGCCATCAGCAAGGCGGAGTCATGGCCGTTCCACGCGCTCTCGTCCGTACCCAGATAGGCGGTCAGCTGTTTGCGGCCCCAGTCACTGGCGGTGGGGTGTGCGATGGGCGCGAAGGCGGAGACGGAGCGAAAGCGACCCGGCAGCGACATCGCCAGCGTCAGCGCGCCGTGCCCGCCCATCGAGTGACCTGAAATCGCCTGCCGCTCCATATCCAGCGGGAAATGCTCGGCCAGCAGCGTTGGCAGTTCATCGGCGATATAGCTCCACATCTGGAAATGCGGCTTCCAAGGGTCTTGGGTGGCGTTCACGTAAAAGCCCGCGCCCTGACCCAGATCATAGGCTTCGTCATTCGCCACACCGTCGCCGCGCGGGGAGGTGTCGGGGAAGACCAGCGCGATGCCCTGCTCCGCGGCCCAGCCCTGTGCGCCTGCCTTTACCATCGCGTTCTCATGGGTGCATGTCAGACCGGAGAGGAACCACAGAACGGGTACGGGGCCGTCCTGCGCCTCGGCAGGTAGAAAAAGCGCGAATGTCATATCACACGCACAGGCATCCGAGGCGTGCTTGATCACATGCTGGGTGCCGCCAAAGCAGGCATTGGACGAGAGGGTTTCCATGGGCGTCTCCTTTTCGGGGTTGCCTATGGCTACCCAGAGCAGGGGGGAGGGGCAAGCGTTGTGTTGGGCTAGCCGCCGACCGAGCCGCCGGTCAGCCAGCCTATCCAGACACTGACGGACACGATGCTGAGCGCGGTAGAAACGAGTATCGCGGCAGACACCCGTTGGGGCGCGACACCATAGTGCTGGGCAAGAATATAGACGTTTCCTGCCACGGGCAAAGCCGCCGCCGAGATCACAACCATCGCCTGATAGGGCTCGACCTTGAACAAGAAGAAACAGGCAAAGGCCACGAACACCGGATGCAGCACCAGCTTGCAAAAGCTGAGCCAGCCGGCGACGGACAGACGCTCGGCCGATTTGGACGCAAGCGAGGCGCCGATGGCAAAGAGCGCGCCGGGAGTTGCAGCGGCACCCAGTAGCGTGAGGAATTCACCCATCGGCTCGGGGATGGGCAGCTTTAGCCCGGACCACAGCAGCCCCAGCGTGATCGCCACGATCATCGGGTTTTTGATCAGGCCCAAGCCCACGGTGCGCAGGATCGCCAGCGACATCCGTCCGTCACGCGAGCCGGTGATCAAGATTACGATGAGCGAGGAAAAGACGATCAGATCTACCGCGAGCGCCATCATCACGGGGCCAATTGCCTCAGGCCCCAGCAGCAGTGTCAGCATCGGCACACCCAGAAAGCCTACGTTGCCGATCACCGCGCACTGGGACTCGATGGCTGTGATCTCGACGCTGAGCCCGCGCGCGTAGCAGACCAGCGTGGCAATGCCGTAGACAAAGGCGGTGCCCCACAAATATGCCGCCACCAGTCGTCCGTCCCAGACTTCGGCCAGTGACAGGTTGGCCGAGAAGTTGAACAGCATCGCGGACAGCGCGAAATAGAACACAAATTTGGTCAGATAGGCCGTTGCCTCGGCGGTAAAAAACCGCGTGCGCCCCGCCCAATAACCCAGACCGATGAGCGCGAAAAAAGGAAGGGTTTTGAGGAAGATCGCCAACATGGCGTCACAGATAGCTTGGGCGCCCTGTGCGCGCTAGCAAAAATCTGCTTTTTACGCCTGAACTGGTCGCCGGGGGGCGTTTGCGCTACACCTTGAGCAGAGCCGGTCTCCGGTAGAGATGAAACCGGCGATAGCGAGGGATGAGAAATGAAGTTTTCGATATTGGCAGGGCTGCTTCTGGCGGGATGCGGAGCGGCTGTGACGCCTACGGCGAACCGCGCACCAGCGAGCGCGCCTGATACCTGCAATGCCGCCGCCCATCAGGGGCTGGTTGGTCAGGATGCGGCGTCCTCGTTGGCGCTGCCAGAGCCTAAACGCCTCTACGGTCCGAACGACGCTGTGACGATGGATTACAATCCGGCGCGACTGAACGTGCAACTGGACGCCGTCGACAACATCGTGGCGATCACCTGCGGCTAAGGCTGGGCTTGCAGGTCGACGGTGCGCACGGGGTCCCCTTCGAAGTGGTTAACGACGCTGATGTCACCCAATGTCTTGCCGAGCCGATGCTGATTGAATGCACCCGGAATGGACCGCGCTCGGTGCGCGCGATCCATTATAGGCCGCAGGCATGGTATGTGCAGCCATTGCCATCCGCTGATGGATTTATGAATTCCAGAGCGATGGCGATATCTCGACCGTTTTGCGGTATTTGCGTAACGGGGGCTTGATTTGCGTGGCGCGGAGGGCAACTCTGAGCGTATGAGCATACCGACCATTCCGCAGAGTACCCCGCACCCCGCCGAGCGCGCCCCCGAGCAGGTGGCGTTTCACCGGACCGAGCTTTCGGTGATCCTGTCACTCTATGGCCGCATGGTCGCTGCGGGGGAATGGCGCGACTACGGCATCTCCTGTCTGCGCGAGGTGGCGGTGTTCTCGATCTTCCGGCGCACTGCCGAGATGCCACTTTACCGGATTGAGAAGCGGCCCAAGCTGCGGAGCAAACAGGGCATGTACGCGGTTGTCGGCACCAATGGTCAGGTGCTCAAACGTGGGCATGACCTGAAGTCCGTGCTGGGCACGCTGGAGCGCAAACTGTTCCGCGTGGTGGAATAGCGATTAGCCCACAACAGGCAGGCGGCGGTGCGCTGTCACCGCGCCGTCGGTCTTTGCGATGCGGGCTTTTGCGTCCTCGATTGGCTCGAGTACCGTGGACATCGCGTGGGCATTGGCGTGGATCAGCGTATCCTCATCCCAGACCAGCGCCACGTGGCCTTTCCAGAACAACAGGTCGTTGCGCTGCGGCGGGGTGCCTTCGGGTAGAAGCTCTCCCAGGTCAGCCGCCTGCATGTCACTGTCGGCACCGCAGGGAATGTCGCAGGCCGCACAAGCCATCTGGATCAGTCCCGAACAATCAATCCCCCAGCGGCTGTTGCCACCCCACAGGTACGGCGTGTCCAGAAACAGCGCAGCGATATCGGCTGGATCGGTAGCAAAGGCATCCACGTCGATGATGTGCTGGTTGGGCACAAATCCGTGGCTGGTGCGAATGAAATCATCCGTCTGATCCAGCATCGCCAGACGGCTGCCATGGCTCAACGCACAGCGGTCAATGGATTTCATGTTGGCGTTTTGATAGCCGTGGCTGGCCGCAGCGCTGACCTTGTGGGTGGTTTGCTGCGGCTTGGCCAGCGAGGCTATGCCTACATAGCCGCAGTATCCGTCTGCCGCCGCCTGCACATAGGCCCAGCCGTCCTCGCGCCACAGTACGGTAACATCGGCGCCCAACAGCAACTGCCGGTCGCGCGCACCATTAGGCTTGCGCAGCAGGTTCACCACGCCGCGACCGATTTGTGCGGCCTCGTTCAGGCCGGAACGGGCGGGATCGGGGGTGAGGCGGGGGTGTGTCATCGGGGCAGAATCCTGTCTAATGCGTCAAAGAGCGCGCGGGTGCCTTGGCCAACACCGCCCATCGCACGGGCAGGGGCCGCAGCGGGCTGCCAGCCGTATATGTCGAAATGCGCGTAGTTGCTATCGGTGACGAAGCGGCGCAGGAAAAGTGCGGCTGTGATGCAACCGGCAAAGCCGCCCTTGGGCGCATTGTCCAGATCGGCGATGCCCGGCTCGATCATGCTTTCATAGGGATCGTGGAAGGGCAGGCGCCAAACGGGATCAGCCACATTGGCTGCCGAGGCTTCCAGAGCCGCGACAAAATCCGTGCTGTCGCTGAAATAGGGCGCAAGGTCAGGACCCACAGCCACGCGCGCAGCACCGGTCAGGGTTGCCATGCTGATGATCTGGTCTGGCTTTTCCTCATCCGCCAGCGCTAGCGCATCGGCCAGCACCAGCCGCCCCTCCGCGTCTGTATTGTTGATCTCGACCGTCAGCCCCTTGCGCGACGTCAGGATGTCTTGCGGGCGGAATGCATTGGAGGAGACCGCGTTTTCCACCGCAGGGATCAGCACCCGCAAGCGCAGTTTCGCACCCGTTGCCATAATCATATGGGCCAGCCCCAGCACGGCGGCGGCTCCGCCCATGTCCTTTTTCATCAACCCCATGGAGCCCGAGGGTTTGAGGTCCAGACCGCCCGTATCAAAGCAAACTCCTTTGCCCACCAGCGTCAGCGTCGGCCCCGCATCGCCCCAACGCATATCAATCAAACGCGGCGCATGGTCAGAGGCGCGGCCAACGGCGTGGATCATCGGGAGGTTTGCAACCAGAAGATCCTCACCCACGGTCACCTCGATCTCCGCGCCATGCTCCCCCGCTAGATTCCGTGCAGCCTGCTCCAGATCAGGCGGACCCATGTCGGAGGCAGGGGTATTGATCAGCGTTCGTGTTAGCGCCTCGCCATTGGCGATAATCTCGATGCGTGCTGCGTCCACGCCGTCAGGCGCCACAAGCTTCGCGCCCATCGGCGTCGCAGATTTGTAGCGGTCAAAGCGGTAGGCGGCTAGCAGCCAGCCGAGTGCTTCGACCTCTGCCTGATCCTCAGGCAGACCGCTGGCAATACGGTACGTCCCCTCCGGCAGCTTTGCCGCCGCAGCAGCCAGTGCAAACCGCCCTCGCGCCCGCGTCGCAGCAGAGCCGTATCCCGCAACGGCCAGTGCCGGATACTCACCGGTCGCAGGCAAAGACAATACTTGACCTATGCCGCCGGTAAAGCCGCTGGCCCGCGCCCATGCCGCCGTGGCGGGGGTTAGGTGTTCCAGCCAACCAGGTGCCTCATCCTGCGAGACAACGTGAAGGTCAATCGCGTCAGACGCGTCCGAAGCAAAGCAGAGAGACATGGGGCGGTAACCTTTCTAATGGGATGCGGCCCCAGCCTATCCCATCCCGCCGCCGCTGCAAGCAGGCTCAGATGCTAAGATCTTCCATCGCCCAGATGGCCGACAGCGACCGCTCCCCGATCCGCAGCATGCGCGACAGGGTGGCGGCGAGAGCGATATCGTCCTGCGAGTCAATGCAGGCCGTCACGTCTGCGGCCACCTGTGCCAGCAGATACATCCCGATCTGATCAGAAATCGCGATCAGCGACCGCGCATGTTTGCGCAGCTGCGCGTGGCTGGCACTGCGCCAGAATGCTTCACATTCCCTCATCCGCACTGCCAGCTCTTCCATCGTGCGACACACCACCGTATCCGCACCCGAAGGGCCCAATTGCGCATAAAGCGCGTCCAGCCGCGTCTGATCCAGCAGTATCTTTTCGGACAACTGTATTGTTATAATATCACTCATATCACACCCCGATAAAAGCCCCCACGGCTGAGACCGGTATGACGTCGAGGGGTTGTCAAATGGTTGCCGCCAATAGGTGTTTTCGCTCGAATTCGGTATGAATTCAGTCTATCTGGGGACAACTGTGAATGTAAAAGGTGAACCTCGATGGATAAGGCAAAACCGCTGCCAGCGTATCTTGTACAGCGTTATCACGGCTGGAAAGCGACGACTTATGCTGAAAACAGCGCCTGGTATCGCAAACTGGCCAGTGACGGGCAGCATCCGCGCGCCATGGTGATTTCGTGCTGTGACAGCCGCGTTCACGTCACATCCATCTTCGGCGCGGATCAGGGCGAGTTTTTTATTCACCGCAATATTGCGAACCTTGTGCCGCCCTATCAACCGGATGGTGCGCAGCACGGCACGTCGGCCGCCGTGGAATATGCGGTTCAGGTTCTGAAGGTCGCGCATCTGGTGGTGCTGGGCCATTCGAACTGTGGTGGTGTTCAGGGATGCCTGAACATGTGCGCCGGCAACGCGCCAGAACTGGATGAGAAGCATAGCTTTGTCGGCCGGTGGATGGATATCCTGCGGCCCAAATATGAATTGGTCAAAGATATCACCGATCCGGCCGAGCAGCTGCGTCAGCTGGAAAAACATTCCGTCATGACTTCTCTTGAGAACTTGATGACTTTCCCGTGGCTTGAAGAGAAGGTGAACTCCGGTGAGTTGACCCTGCACGGCATGTGGACCGACATCGCCGAAGGTGGGCTGGAGTACTATAATCCGTCTGGCGCGAAATTTGAATCGGTCTAGATGCTGCTCTAAGCGCGATTAACGTCCCATTAACCAAAGCTGTAGCAGGTTTGGGTATGGAATTGGAATCAGTCACCCTCAAACTGCCGCGCGACCTGCTGTCAGGGGCGCAACGTGTCGCCACCGCGCGGGATGTCACCATCGGGCATATGGTCCGCCAACTGCTCAAGCGTGAGGTTGACCGGCAGTTATTAAAAGGGCGGCAGGGTGGGACTGACGCGCGGCTGCTTGATACTCTATTGGCGCTCCTCTCCCGCGATATGGCGGAGGCGCGGGATTGGGATGATCTTGCAGAGCGGTTGCGTCCCCACGGGTATGAGCTGCGACCGACTGGCGGCGGTGTGGTTCTTTATAAATCAAGCTGTGGCACACGAGTGTGCAAGGGATCCGAGCTGGGCTTTGGCTACGATGATTTGGTCAAACGGTTTGGCGGCCCGATGCCTGCCCGATCAGAGGGCAATACCTGCGACGGCGTTATGCCCGCAGGCCGCATTGACCCGACCCGCCAGGCGATGCTGAGCGCGCATCTGGACGCTGCGCGCAGCTGGCCTGATCTGGTCAACCGCCTCGCGATTGCGGGAATGGCCCTGCGCCCTCTGGGCGCGGGCCTTGGCATCTACAACGCAGCGACGGGCAGACATCTGTGCAATACGTCGACTGTGGGTGCCAGCTACAAGACGCTTGTGAAGCGTTTTGGCACTGAGATCCCCGGTAGTTTTTCCACCGATCCCGGCGGACAGTTCGATGCCGAACTGGTGCAGCGCGGCTAGTCAGCGCAGAACCATGCCATCGGGCCAACGGATGACCTGCTCAACCGTGATTTCCTGCGTGGCACCTGCGACCAGCGAAAGATCCCACTGTATCAACCCGCGTCTTTCGTCGACGTTTTTGGCTGTCGCCGTCGGCGTGGATTGCCATTCGATCATCAGATCGTCCTGTTCGCTGTAGGGAATCGCCTCCATCACTTCGATGTCCCACGGCGCATTCGCCAGATTTTCGATTGTCATCCGGACCTCTTGGGTGCGGGCGTTGCTGCGGCTGATCAGGCCACGATCCCCCGCGCTGCGGTCCAGCACTGCGTAGCTCAGGCGCAGATCCTCAATGGGGCCAAAGGGCTGCACGAGCTCGCCACCGGCAGGAACCGCATCAAAGCTGCTCCGCCCGACCAATGCGCCGTCCACGAACAACTGTGCTGTGTTTGCGGCCAGAAGCGGCTCGAGGCTCGCGTTGGTGGCTTCCGCCATGCGGAAAGCGGTCTGGTCGTGCGCAGGCACGGCCCTTGCATACACGCGCGCATCAAAGGACAGCGCGTCCATCTCCACCCGCGCGCCCTCGGCGTTCTGCGCAATGCTGATTGGATTGGGCAAGCTATAACTGACGCCGGGGCCGTCAAAGCTCGGCTGCGGGGCGGATGCCATTTCCATCACCGGGGACGGCGCGCCAGCCATATCAGCGCTGAGGCTGTTGCGTTGCATTTCCAGTTTCGCTTGTGCCTTCGGATCGTCAAAGTGCAGCAATGGCGGGTAAAGCTCGGAGGGCAATACCTGTCCCGTGGGAGCAAGGGTGGAGAGGGTCAAGGTGACATCTTCCCAGTTCTCGCCACTGCGCTGATAGATCAACGCGGCGCGGCGCAAGCTCAGCGTATCGCTATCGCCGGTTTCCAGAAACACGTCATAAGTCGGCTCCCAAGTGGCATTGGCGGGATAGCTGATGGTGGCGGTCACGCTGCCTGCGGTTTGTGCCGCGACGGATAGCGCCAGCAGTGCCTTCGGCTCAGCCGGTGGCGTGAGTGCAACGAGGCTTGCACGTGCATCCTCTACCTCGCGTTCCAGATCCTTGCGGTCTTCGGCGATGGCACGGGCCGCGCGTTGTGAAGCAAGCTGCGCTTGTATGGCGGCCAGCGTCTGCGCCTCGATCATCTCGCCCAGTCCGGCGAGGGTTTCGGGAGAGGTAGGCAGATCATCCTTGGCGGCGATACCGGTCAGAAAAGCGAGCCGCGCTTCGGCAGCCTTCGCGGCAAGACTGGCATCCAGGATCTTGTCGTCAAGATCCCGCAGTGCCAACTCTGCCGTCTCAATCCGCGCCTTGGCGGCGATCACGGCGTCACTGTCGCGATCTGGCTGTGGCGGCAAGGCATCGGTGCGCAGGCGCGTGCTGCCCAGCTGTGCGCCCGCAACGCTCACCCGCAGACTGCCCGCGTCCACCCATTGCGGCAGATCGGGCAGAACCAACTCGTGCGCACCCGCATCCACGTCGACGCTGACTTCGCGGGTGACCATGGCGTAGCCACTATAAACGGTCACCGCCGTGGGAGATGACGTGACCGTGTACGTTTCGGCGAGGGCGGGCAGCGGGAGGGCGGCAAGGGCCAGAGTGATAAAGCGCATGTGTACGGTGTCCTTTGGAGTTGCCGCGAGCATGCAACGTCGCCCGCGAAAGAAAAAGGGGCACCCGCGCGGGCACCCCTGATCGACTTCAACTTGGGCGGAATTCAGCCTTTTTTCAAAACCTCACGGCCCAGCAGCTCGGCGATTTGCACGGCGTTCAGAGCGGCACCCTTGCGCAGGTTGTCGGAGACGCACCACAGGTTGATCCCGTTGTCGATCGTACTGTCCTGACGGATACGGCTGATGAAGGTCGCGTAATCGCCTACACATTCAATCGGCGTGACGTAGCCACCGTTCTCGCGCTTGTCGATTACCATGATACCGGGCGCCTCGCGCAGGATGTCTCGCGCTTCGTTTTCGTCCAGATGGTCTTCGAACTCGATGTTGATCGATTCCGAGTGGCCAACGAAAACCGGAACGCGCACACAGGTGGCCGTGACCTTGATGCTCTTGTCGAGGATCTTTTTGGTCTCGACGACCATCTTCCACTCTTCCTTGGTATCACCGCTGTCCATAAACACGTCGATCTGCGGGATCACGTTGAATGCGATCTGCTTCTGGAACTTGTTTGGCGGCACGTCGGTGACGGGGTTGTAAATGCTCTTGGTCTGGTCCCAAAGCTCGTCCGCGCCCTCTTTACCGGCGCCGGAAACGGACTGGTACGTGCTGACCACAACGCGCTTGATCGTCGCGCGGTCGTGCAGCGGCTTGAGCGCCACAACCATCTGCGCGGTCGAGCAGTTAGGATTGGCGATGATGTTTTTCTTGGAATAGTCGTGAATCGCCTGCGGGTTCACCTCCGGCACGATCAGCGGGATATCCGCATCATAGCGATAGAGCGACGAGTTATCGATGACCACACAGCCTGCTTTCGCGGCTTTTGGTGCATATTTTTTCGTCGCGTCCGAGCCTACGGCGAACAGCGCCATATCCCAGCCCGTGAAATCAAACGTATCAAGGTCTTTGGTCTTGAGTGTCTTATCGCCAAAGCTGACTTCCGTCCCCAGCGACTTGCGGCTGGCAAGCGCTACGATCTCGTCCACGGGAAACTGGCGTTCGGCCAGGATGTTCAGCATTTCGCGGCCCACATTGCCTGTGGCACCCGCGATAACTACGCGATAACCCATCTCGTTTACTCCAATATATATGCGTTTGATGGTGCGGGCCTGTTATACCGCTTTGTGGCCTATGGAAAGGGGCTGGGTTTTATGCTGTGTCGGGTTTGCTGTCGGTCGAGAACAGATAGACCAGCAGCCCGACCACCAAAGCGGCAGCGAAGAACATGAAGATCATCATAAAAGGCATCGCATCCCACTCGGCTGGCGTATAGGCGGCATAGATCCGGCCCGTCGTGAACTGTGCAATACCCACGCCGCCGATGCTACACAGGTTGAGCAAAGTGACCCCACGCCCCACCAGATGGCGCGGCAGCAGGTTACGTCCGTGCGACATGATCGCGGGATAGGTCGAGCCGAAAAAGCCGATGCCGCACATCAGCACGATAACCCAGATGACCGACGCCTCATCCAGTACAATCAGAGCCATGGTACACAGCAACACACCGCAGCTGCCAGTGAACACGACCCACTTCAGCGTGCCGAAGGTACGGTCCATCAGGCTGTAGGCCATCGGACCGATAACCATCATGATCCCCATGGCAAGGGTGGCCTGTCCGATCAGCCGCGGTTCGGCGCGAAACACTTCGGTCAGGTAGGGACCGATCCATAAACCGCGCAGCGCGCCGACCTCGGCGTAGCTGACCAGCATCAGCGGAAAGATGAACCACAGAGCGCGTATGCGGAGCACATCAATGATACTGCCTTTTTGCGCCGTTGGCTCTTTCACCGGATCGCGAACGGCAATCCAGATGCCTGCCGCTGTGCCGACGGACAGCGCACACAAGCCCCACAGCGCGGCGCGCCAGCCCATCGTCTCGGCCGCCAGCGTGGTAGGGTAGGACGCGACGATGTTGCCGAGAGTTCCGACGCCCACCATCAGCGCGGCGAGAAATGCAAAGCGTGCAGGCGGGTGATCCAGCGCGAAGATATAGTAGGACGCCATCAGAACCGGCGCACAGCCGACCCCGATCAACGCCATTGCGATGCTGACATGCACAGGTGCTGTGGCCATTGCAAACACCGCCGCACCGCCCCCGCCGCCGAGCAGCAACAGTGTTGCCGCCGTGCGCCTTGGCCCGATGCTGTCCAGGGACCAGCCGATAGGCAGCTGCATCAGCGAAAACGTGATAAACCAGAGGCCGGATGCAAAAGCGAGGTCTTGGGCCCCGGCACCAATGTCTGTGCCCAGAAAGGGGCTGAGTACGGCAAGGAACGCGCGGAAAAATTGGCTGAGGATATAGGCGAACGCCAGCAATGCGATGCCGGCATTCATCCCCTTGTCGCCTGCCATTTGTCCGCCAGCGCGCGGGCGGCACCGCCCAGCAACAAAACATCCGCGCCCACTGCGACAAACTGCGCCCCTGCGGCGAGGGCATCATTGGTCATTTGGTCCTGGGTAGACAGGATGCCAGGTGCCTTACCCGCCGCCCTGATCCGCGCGAGCGCGTCCATGATCGTGGCTTGCACATCCGGGTGATCCGCGCGGCCGATATGGCCCATATCAGCGGCCAGATCGGCAGGGCCGATAAACACACCGTCCACACCGTCTACCGCCAATATCTCGTCCAGCGCTGCCAGCCCGCGCCGGTTCTCCACCTGCACCAGCAGACAGATTTGCGCATCCGCCGTCGTGCCATAATCCGCAATCGTGCCGAACCGCGACGCCCGCCCCAGCGCATAGCCCACGCCACGGTCTCCATGGGGCGGAAAGGTCACATCGCGTACGAGCTGGCGCGCCTGATCGGCAGTTTCTACCATCGGAACCAGAACCGTCTGTGCGCCGGCATCCAGCACTTGCTTGAGCATATAGGTTTCGCCTACCGGCACGCGCACAACAGCGTGCGCATCGGTGGCAGCAATCACCTGCAACTGCACAAGGGTCGAGCGTAGATCATTGGGCGCATGCTCTCCATCAATGACCAGCCAATCGAAACCGGCCTGCGCCATCATCTCGGCCGAGAAGCTGTTGGCCAGACCCAGCCAGCATCCGAACTGGATCTGTCCTGCGGCAAGCGCGCGTTTGAACGGGTTTACTGGTACTGGCATTGTCGCGTCCTCCCTGACGGTATCGCGGCACCCTAGCGCCGGAGCGATATCGTTGACCAGAGGGTCAGAGCACCTTTATCACGTCCTTATCAATGGCCAGCATATAGCCGCGCCGCGCAATGTTCTTGACCAGCAACTCGCTCACCATCTGGTTGCCCAGCGTGTCGCGCAGGCGCTTGATCCGCGTCGCACCTGCCGCCTCGTCACAATCGGCGGCGGAGCGGCCCGATATGACCCCTTCGATCTCCGAACCGGTGAGGATGTCATCATCCATCCGCGCCTCGGCAAGTACGGCCAAAGTCTCCATCGCCGCCGCCGTCAGACTGAAGCCCATGTTGTTGAGGTAGACCTTGTTCTCCTCGCGGCTGATCAGCAGCGAGGAGACCTGTATCCCCACCCGCTCGATCTGGGCCATGCGGCGGTTGAAGGTAATGAGCAGCATCAGGAACACCACTGCCGCCACCAGCATCGCGGCGCCAAAGATCAGCAGTACACCGATCAGCACGCGGTAGTTGGTCAGCGTATCGGAAAACGCAGTGCCCGATTGCGCGAGGATCTCAAGCAACTTGATCTCGGCGGCGGAAGTGAGATTGTCATTCTCGACAAAGATCCGCTCTACCCGCGCATTGAAGGCGTTCGCATCGGGCAGCGCCCAGAACAGCACGATCGCACCGATCACGAGCAGAGCCGCCACTGCGCTGATCCCGATGCCGATCAGGCGGCCTCCACTGCGGCGGATGTCAGAAGCGGAGGAAATTTGATCCGGCACTATCTTTCCTTTGCGCAAGTCCTTCGGGCCCGAACACCGAGACCACATTCAAAAGCGTCCAACCCTGCGCGCCCAGCCTTTGGGTCAACTCGCTGCGCGCGGCGGCTGGGGTACACTGCCCGTTCACCCGGGCCACACCGTAATGCAGCCTGAGCGGATTGTCCTGTTTGGCCTTGTAATCGGCATAGCAATCAGCAGCCGAAGCCGGGCCGCCAAGGCCCACGATCAGTGCGATGCAGAGGGGAAGGAATATCTGTTTCATAGCCGGACGATGCGCTGATCCGCGCCGATATACAATATCCAGCGGCTGCGACAGCATGTGTTATCCAATAGCGGGGCGCGGTTATTGCCTGTCTTTTGCCCTTGAGCGCAACATGGTTTCACACTGCAGCACTTGACGGACGTGCCGCCTACAAACCAAAGGAAACCTCTCATGCGCTTCATGCTTCCCTCCCGCTTTATCGCTACGCTCACGGCTGTGGCGATTGCAATGACGGCTGTTTCGGCCGCTCCTGCCCATGCGGATGACCGCCGCGCTGCGCGCACAGCCGCCACTATTCTGGGACTTGCTGTTGTCGGTGCACTTATCCACGACGCTACCAAGGACAAAGATGAAAGATACGTGGAGCCGCAGCCAAGGCGGCATGTCCAGCCACGACCCCGGGTCGAGCCGCGGCCCCTGCCACGCCGTGTTGACCGAAAAATATTGCCGCAGCAGTGTCTGCGCAGTTATCCGACCCGCCACGGCAACACGCACATGTTCGGCCGCCGCTGCCTTGAGCAGAATTACCGCGCCGTAAATCGTCTGCCGCAGAACTGCACGGTACGAATTCGCACCGATCGCGGCCCGCGTGCAGGATATGACGCACGCTGCCTGCGCCGGAATGGCTATAGCCTCGGGCGGGGGTGATCAGGAATCCGGCGCGCGGAGTATCACCACAACCGCGCCGGCAGCCCTGCGGCAGTGTCTGTCGCAGAGGCCAAAGGGAAGGGAGGGATGTTCGGGCATCTCTCCCTTTTCTCTTGCACCGGGGGGCGGCATCCGGTTTCCCCTTGCTATGGAACCTGATTATTCATTCGAGAGTGCCGCACAGACGCGCGGGTTTGCCCGCATCGCCGGTGTAGATGAAGTTGGACGCGGGCCGCTGGCCGGTCCCGTTACGGCGGCGGCTGTAGTGCTGGACCCCGCGCGCATCCCCGCTGGCCTGAACGACAGCAAAAAGCTGAGCGCGAAAAAGCGCGAGGTGCTCTATGAGCAGATCATGGAAGTTGCCGACGTCTCCATCGCCCATGCCAGCGTCGAGGAAATCGAGGAGCATAATATCCTGCGCGCCAGCCACATCGCGATGGTTCGCGCGCTAGAGGGTCTGAAAGCGCCTGCTGACTATTGTCTGATTGACGGAAATATGATCCCGCGCGGATTATCCATTCCAGCGGAAACAATTATCAAAGGCGACAGCCGTTCTGTTTCCATTTCGGCGGCCTCAATTATGGCTAAAATATGTCGGGATTGTGTCATGTTGTCCCTTGCGCAACAGCACCCCGGTTATGGTTGGGAGACCAACATGGGATATGGTTCAAAAAGCCACATATCTGCGCTTCAAAATTTGGGTGTAACCCCACACCATAGACGTCTGTTCAAACCGGTACACAATATATTGTGGCAAGAATAATTCTTAAAACTTTGATTCAAAAAACAAATTGACCCTGATTCCCTCTGCGGTCATCTTTGTCCTCAACCAACGAGTGCAAAAAATGCACCGGGTAACGAGGCAGAGCAATGACAGTAAAGACCAAGGGAGCGCAGGCGCTTCCCCTTAACACGATCCTTGACGGCGATTGCATCGAGGTGATGAATTCGCTTCCGGAGTGCAGCGTTGATTTGATCTTCGCAGACCCGCCCTACAACCTGCAACTGCGCGGTGATCTGCACCGCCCGGACAACTCCAAGGTCGACGCAGTCGATGACCATTGGGACCAGTTCGACAGCTTTGCGGTCTATGACAAATTCACCCGCGAGTGGCTGAAGGCGGCGCGCCGCCTGCTCAAGCCGAATGGTGCGATTTGGGTGATTGGCAGCTACCATAATATTTTCCGCGTTGGGGCCGCTCTTCAGGATCAGGGCTTCTGGATTCTCAACGATGTGATCTGGCGCAAGTCCAATCCGATGCCGAACTTCCGCGGCAAACGCTTTACCAATGCCCACGAGACGATGATTTGGGCGGGCAAGGATGAGGCGAGCAAGTACACCTTCAATTATGAAGCGTTGAAGGCGCTGAACGAAGGCATCCAGATGCGCAGCGATTGGGTTCTGCCAATCTGCAACGGGCATGAGCGCCTGAAAAACGATGATGGCGACAAGGCCCATCCGACTCAGAAGCCCGAAAGCCTGCTGCATCGCGTGCTTGTCGGCTCGACCAATCCCGGGGATGTGATCCTCGATCCGTTCTTTGGCACGGGCACCACAGGTGCAGTCGCCAAGATGCTGGGCCGTGATTTCATCGGGATCGAGCGTGAAGAGGAGTACCGCAAGGTTGCGACCAAGCGAATCGCTTCTGTCCGCAAATTCGACAACGAAGCATTGCAAACGACGACTTCCAAACGCGCCGAGCCGCGGGTGCCATTCGGTCAGCTGGTCGAGCGGGGCATGCTGCGTCCAGGCGAAAACCTCTATTCAATGAACAACCGTCACAAAGCCAAAGTGCGCGCCGATGGCACGCTCATCGGCGCTGACATCAAAGGCTCGATCCATCAGGTCGGAGCCGCCCTCGAGGGCGCGCCGAGCTGCAACGGTTGGACCTACTGGTGCTATAAAAAAGAAGGAAAAAGCGTCTCGATCGACGTATTGCGCCAGCAGATCAGGGCAGAAATGCAAGCCTGATCCCTTAACAGACATTCGAACACCGCCAGTGTCACTGCGCCCTCTGTTAGAGGGACCGCATTGATGACACTCACCTTGGCCCCGCCTTTATGGCGGGGCTCTTTTTTTGTGGCGCATATTTCCTAGCTGGCCAGAGGCTGCTTCCGCATCCGGCTTTTCAGGGCATGTTCCACGTATTGAATTCCGAATTCTGCCTTGTTGACCACATAAAGCACTCCCGCAGCGGCAGCTTTTTCCCACATGAAGGGGGTGGGCCAATCGCTGACCATGATAACTGGCGTGCGGGAATGATTTGGATCCGATGCAAGCTCCATAGCGAAATTGGCACCTATGCCATCAGGCAGATTGTTGTCCAGCAGGATCAAAGACACTCGCCCTTGTGCTAGCGCCTCACGTGCGGCCTGAAGGCTGTTGGCCACCTTGACCCGCATCCGGCCCCGCAACCGGCCGATGACACGGCTCATCATCAACTGGTCAAACTCGCTGTCTTCAATAATCAGGCAGACCTCATCCGTTGAGTATCCGACGACGCTTTTCTGCTGCATGAGATTCCCTGCTCTAAACTGTTACCTCCAAGGTATCGCAGTTAGAGCTTAACAAGGTCTTAGCGCGGCATCGGGTTGGTGGCCCGGGTATAGGGCTGCCAGTCTGCAATCTCGGGATAGTAGGTTTTGCGCCATGCCCGCACGCGTGGGTTCATCACGCGGCGCCACAGCGGCGGGATCATCGCCGCCATCGTCATCATCGGATAGCCGAAGGGCAGCTGCGGTGCGTCTTCCTCGCTGTGGTTTTGCAAAACGGGAAACCGGCGGTCTGGCTTGTAATGATGGTCGGAGTGGCGTTGCAGGTTAATCAGCAGCCAGTTCGAGGCTTTCTGCGCGGCGTTCCAGCTGTGGCGGGGCTGCACATGCTCGTATTTGCCGTCGCCCAGATGTTTACGTGTCAGGCCGTAATGCTCGATGTAATTGACCAGCTCAAGTTGCCAGATCGCGACGCCTGCCTGCACCACAAACAACCCTACGCCGGACCAGCCACCCAATACAAAAGCCAGCACGAAGAACGCCAGCTGCAACCCCCAGTAGCGCCAGAACGGATTACTGCGATCTGTCCACGGCAGGCCCTTGCGCGCCAGCATCGCCTTTTCCGCGCCGAAGGCGCTCACCCAGCATTCGCGCAGCACACGCGGATAGAACCGGTGGAATCCCTCGTTATAGCGCGCGGTGACCGGATCACGCGGTGTGGCGACATAGCGGTGATGGACCAGCATGTGTTCCGACCTGAAGTGTGAATAGAGCGTCATCGCCAGCAGGATATCCGCCATCCAGCGCTCGATCTTCGGTTTCTGGTGCATCAGCTCATGCGCGTAGTTGATCCCGACGGTGCCGGTGATCACGCCCACGCCAAAGAAGACGCCGATCCGCTCGCCCGTGCCAAGGTGTTCGGCCTGCGGGACGTACCACAGCAGGCTGGCCAGCAGTGCGAATTGCACGGGGGTCCAGATGAGGGTAATCATCTTGTACCAGTAAAGATCACCTTCGGTGGCGGACAGATCGGCGTTTTCTGTGTTCAGCCCGAAGGCCGCGTCCAGTGCGGTGAACAGATACCACGTTGCGGCAGGAACGATCACTAGCGCCCAGCCGCCAAATAGCGCACCAACCCAGGCCAGTGGCGCCAGCAGCAACGACAGCCAGAATGGCAGCGCGCGCCCGATGCGGGAGAGTTCCGACGGCGGAATGGGAGGTGTTGCATCTGTCATGGTCTGCGCCTGTATGCGATTTGGTATTTTTATAGCAGAGTGTTGCCGGATGTCATCTGTGGCGAAGTGCCTTGATAAACCAGATCAAAGGCTTTGCGCATGACGGTAGGCAGATCCGAGGGGCCAAAATCCTCCCGCAGCATGAAGTCACCGCGCAGGGGCATGGCATCTTGCGCCAGATCGGCTGCAATCACGCGTAGTATCAGGTGAAAGTGGGTGAAGGTGTGGCGGACCTCTCCTTCGATCTCCTCCCAATCGCCCATTGCTGGTGGTTCGCTGTCGGGAGGAGGCAGATCGGTGTCTACCCATTCCGATCCGGGCCAGCCCAGCATACCGCCGAGCAATCCTCTCTCGGGCCGCGTCTCAAGCAGCCATGCACCATCGGCGCGGCGGCCGAGGTAGACAGTGCCATGGCGCACGGGCTTTGCCTTTTTCGGGGTCTTCTTGGGCAACTCCGCCATGGTCCCGGCAGTGCGCGCGGCACAAGGCGCGCGCCATGGACAGATCCCGCAGGCGGGAGATTTGGGTGTGCAGATGGTGGCACCCAGATCCATCACCGCCTGCGCGTAGTCACCGGGCCGCAGCGCTGGTGTTAACGCTTGCGCACGCTCCATCAACTCCGGCTTGGCAGCGGGCAGAGGGGTATGGATATCGTAGAGCCGCGCCATCACACGCTCGACGTTCCCGTCTAGCACCGCATGGGGCAGATCGAAGGCTATGGAGGACACCGCCGCCGCCGTGTAGGGTCCGATACCGGGCAGCTTGAGCAGCTCTGCGTGGTCTGCGGGAAACTCTCCGCCATGATCCGCCACGACGGCGCGCGCACATTTCAGCAGATTGCGGGCACGGGCGTAGTACCCGAGACCTGCCCATTCCGCCATCACATCGGCATCACGCGCCGCCGCCAGATCACGCACCGTTGGCCAGCGCGCGATAAATCGGGTGAAATAGTCTTTGACCGTGGCAACAGTGGTCTGTTGGAGCATGATCTCGCTCATCCAGACGGCGTAGGGATCAGGCTGATCGCCGTTCTTACGTGCTTGCGGGCTCACGCGCCACGGCATGCTACGGGCGTTGGCGTCATACCACTCCAGCAAAATTACAGACATGTTATCTTTGTCACGCACTGTTTATGCACCAATCCTGAATTGTCCTAGTGGCAGGGCCGCCGCCTTGCGCTATGCTTTGCCCAAAGTAATCTAGCGTATGGTCCCCGATGGGACCACCGCGCACTGACAAGAAAGCACACGCGCAATGCCGCCCCGCCGCCCGACCACCAAGGGATTCGCCCGCACCTCCAGCCTGCTGACAGGCAAGATCCGCAAGGCTTCCGAGAGCCGAGGTTTTGCGCAGTCGCGGCTGCTCACCAATTGGGCCGAAGTGGCGGGCGAGGATGCGGCGGCAATCTCGCGGCCTGTTGAGGTATCTTACGGTCGCGGCGGCATGGGTGCGACGCTGACTCTGCTGACAACGGGTGCCAACGCTCCTGTTCTGGAAATGCAAAAAGAACAGCTGCGCGCGCGGGTGAATGCAGTCTATGGCTATAACGCTATCGCGCGGGTGCGCGTGACACAGACTGCGGCCACCGGCTTTGCTGACGGCAAGGTGGCGTTTGAACACGCGCCAAAGAAGACCGCAGTCGCCTCCGATCCTGCCTTGCGCGCCCGGGCGACCGAGACTGCGGCGCAAATCGGCGATACAAGTCTTCGTGATGCCCTTGCCCGACTGGGCGAAAACATATTGAACAAACAAAACCGCTGAGCAGGGCCCGCTCTGCCAGCACTTGGAAAAACCGATCGAAGGACGACCCTTATGAACCGTAGAAATTTCCTCCTTGGTGGCGTCGCCGTTGTGGCATTGGGCGGCTGGTACATCACCGGCAATCGGCCCGCGAATAATCTGACTCTTCCGGGTGCACCACTGCCGGGCGCTGCCAATGCCCAGACCACCGAGGCCGAGGTCGATACCTCCGGTATCGTTGAAATGGTTGCAGGCAACCCGGACTCGACCGTCGAGATCATCGAATATGCTTCGTTCACATGTGGCCATTGCGCGTCTTTCCACGCAGGCCCCTACAAGCAGCTCAAGGCCGAGTACATCGAAACCGGCAAGATCAAGTTTGTGTATCGCGAGGTGTTCTTTGACCGCTTCGGCCTCTGGGCTTCTCTGGTGGCGCGCTGTGGCGGCCCCGAGAAATTCTTTGGCATCGTCGAATTGATCTATGCGGGGCAGTCCGAATGGACACGCGCGGGCGAACCTGCTGCGATCGTCGAGGAGCTGCGCAAGATTGGCCGTCTGGCAGGATTGGACAATGACCAGCTGGAAGCGTGCTTGCAGAACGGTGAACAGGCACAGGCTCTGGTGGCGTGGTATCAGCAAAACGCCGAGGCCGATGGTATCGACAGCACGCCGAGCTTTGTGATCAACGGCAAGAAATATTCGAACATGGCCTATGCGGACATGAAGAAAATCATCGACGACGCATTGGCTGGCTGATGGCGGCCCCTCTTGCAGGCCTGAAGGTGATTGAGCTGGCGCGCGTACTGGCCGGTCCCTGGGCAGGTCAAACCCTGTCCGATCTGGGCGCGGAAGTGATCAAAGTAGAAAGCCCCGATGGCGACGACACGCGCCAGTGGGGCCCACCCTTTGTGACACGGGACGAGGACCGCTCGGCCTCGTACTTCCACTCGACCAACCGCGGCAAGGCGTCGGTGATTGTGGATATGCGTACGCCGGAGGGTCAGGCCAAGCTGGACGCGCTGCTGGCCGATGCCGACATTTTGATAGAGAACTTCAAAACCGGTGGACTGGCAAAATACGGCATGGATTACGAGAGCGTTCATGCGCGCTTTCCCAAGCTGATCTACTGCTCTATCACAGGCTTCGGGCAAACGGGCCCCTACGCGCACCGCGCGGGATATGACTTTATCATCCAGGGCATGTCCGGCTTGATGTCCATCACCGGAGAGCCGGACGGCCAGCCGCAAAAGCATGGTATGGCGATCACGGATATTTTTACAGGCATCTATGCGACGACAGCTATTCTGGCTGCCGTGCACCAGCGCGCCAGCACAGGCGTGGGGCAACATATCGACATGGCGCTGCTGGATTGTGCGGTGGCGATCACCGGCAATCAGGGAATGAACTACCTGACCAGTGGCACGCCTCCTACGCGGCTTGGCAATGCCCACCCGAATCTCACGCCCTATGAGGTTTTCGAGACGTCTGATGGCCACCTGATCATCGCCACCGGCAATGACGGTCAATTCCGGCGCTTGTGCTATCTACTGGGATTGGACGATATGGCGACCGATCCCGATTATCTCAAAAACGCGGACCGCGTGGCAAACCGCCCTGCAATGAACGCGCGGCTGGAAGCGGCGACGCGGCTGCGCACCCGCGCAGATTTGTTGGCAGCCTGTGAGGAAAACACGGTGCCTGCCGGACCGATCAACACGCTGGAGGATACGTTCAACGATCCGCAGGTTCAGGCGCGCGGGATGTTGATCGAGCTTGACGGCGTGCCGGGTATCCGCTCGCCATTCCGGTTCTCGGGGGCTGAGCTGGAGCTAACGCGCCCTGCCCCAAAACTGGGCGAGGACGACTGAGACAGGAGGCGGTTTTTTTGGAAAAAACCGGAACGGAATTTTCCAAAAATTCCGGTTTACGCAGCGGGGGTTGCGAGTGCTTTCAGGGCATCCCAAAGGGCGTTTTCATCCGTCATCCGTAATCGCACCGGCAGTGTGATGACTTGGGTGCGGAACGCAGGCGGTAGGCGCACGGCGTCTTTCTCTGTGGTGACCAGCTGTGCGCCACGTGCGCGCGCGTCCGCCTCCAGCCGCGCAAGCAGGGCAGAGGTAAGAGGCTGATGATCCTCCAAAGGTTCCGCATGAACCAGCGTGGCTCCCAGACCGCGCAATGTGGCAAAGAATTTCTCGGGGTGGCCGATGCCTGCAAAGGCCAACAGGGGGGTATCGGTCCAATCCATACCGGTTTGAAGCGGCACCAAGGCCGCACGCACGCGGGGCACACTGGCGGGCAAAACGGTCGCGTCAAAACTGTTCTGTGCGGGGTCGTCCCCGATTGACAACATCAGATCTGCGCGCGCCAGTCCCGTCGCCACAGGCTCGCGCAGCGGGCCTGCTGGCAGGCACAGGCCGTTGCCAAATCCTTTAGCGGCATCGACCACGACAATGCTCAGGTCATAGGCCAGCGCGGGATTCTGGAATCCATCGTCCAGCACGATAACCCTAGCGCCCGCATCTTGCGCCGCCTTCGCACCTGCCGCGCGGTCGCGGGCCACCCAAACTTCGGCGAAGGCTGCCAGCAGCAACGGCTCGTCCCCGACCTGTGCAGCTGTGTGACGGGCAGGGTCCACGCGGACCGGACCTTCCAGCGTGCCGCCATACCCGCGCGAGACAATGTGTGGCTCAAGATAAAGATCGCGCAAGCGCTCCACTACGGCGATCACCGTGGGGGTCTTGCCGGTGCCGCCTGCATTGATGTTGCCCACACAAATCACAGGCACATCCATCCGCTTGCGCGCGCCCTGTGCCAGCCTGCGCGCGGTGGCGCGGGCGTAGAGCAAGCCCAGTGGCTGCAACAGACGCGCGCGAATGCCGGGGCGGGGACGATCCCAGAAGCGTGGCGCGCGCATCAGTTCAACACCTGCTGGGCGTCCAGCGTGTCCTGCACCAGATCGGAGATGCGGTCGGTCAGAGCAGCACCCTCGCTGATCACATCCCATCCCGCATGGGCCATCGTCGCCGCCTGATCCGGGGCGACCAGCCGGGTCACCGCCATCCCCAGCGCCGCGCTGTCATTGATGATCCGCGCGGCTCCTGCGGACGCCAGCCGCGAATAGCTTTGTAAATGGCGGCCTACCCGCGGCCCGTAGAGAATTGCAGAGCCGAGCGCCGCCGCCTCCAGCGGGTCAACTCCGCCGTGCCCGGCTACCAGCGATCCACCCAAAAAAGAAACGGGCGCCATGCGGTAGAAAAGGCCAATGTCGCGGGGGTCTTCGGTAATCAGCACTTGCGTTGTTTCGTCGGGGTAGTTGCCATCGTCCCAACCCAGCACGCGGAATTCCTGTACACGGCATTGCTCGAACGCTTCTTGTGGGGTCAGATTGCCCGACGGGCGCAACACCAGTAAAAGTCGGTGCGAGAGCCGCAAGGCCTGACGGTGGGCGGCAAGCACTGTCTGCAACTCTTCTTGCTGCACGCCGTTGGCAAACCAGATTGAACGGCCCACGCATGCAGCGGCCAGATCGGCCAGATCGGTCTCGTTACACGGTATGGCCTGGCCACCGGCTTGCAAGTCCGTGGTAACCTCCACATCGTCCTTGCCCAGCCCCAGTTGCGTCAGCCGACGTGCAGAAGCGGGGGTCCGCGCCATCACGGCAGAAAACAGCGGCAGCAAATTGCGTGCGACATCAGGTAGCCACCGCTCGCGGCGGCCGTCAAATCCGGCAGTATCAGCATTGATCAAGAACAGCGGGCAGGCCCGCGCTGCGGCCTCCAGAATGAGGTTGGGCCGCAGACCGCCCCAGGTCCAGACACAGCAGTCCGGCGCCCAGTGATTCAAAAATGCGGTAACGCTGGCCGGATGATCCTCGCAGACTTCTGTCGTGATCACACCTGCGGGGCGCGGACCGCCCTCCGGTCCGCTCTCGCGCGGGAGAGTGGGCATCGAGATCAGGACGCTCAGCCCCGGACGGCTGGAAATCTGGCGCTGCGCCAGATCCTGCACGGCAATGAAGGAAGCTGCCTCGGCACAATGGATCCACAGCAACTCGCCCTCGGGGCGGGGGCCGTCAAAAACCGGTAGCCGGGCTTCACCCCGCCGCGCAAGGGCACGATAGGCAGAAAGACCAAACGATCCGGCCACGTGCGTACCCTAGCCCAGCTCTTCGGTCGAGGAGGCAGGTGTTTCTTCATCCCGCAGGCGGTGCAGATGGGCGATGAAATAGCGCATGTGGGCGTTGTCTACCGTGCGCTGCGCCTCGTTTTTCCAGGCATCGTACGCGGCAGCGTAGTTCGGAAAGATGCCGACGATATGCAGGTCATCGACGTTCTTGAAAACATTCTGGCTGGGGGTGACCAGCTCTCCGCCGAAAACAAGGTGCAGGCGTTGGGTCATGGGAGGTGCGTCCTTTGAAATTACTTGGTCTGTGTGTGCACGGCGCAGACCGGTGACGTCAAGCGGGTGGATGTCAGGCAAGTGCGTCCAGCAACGCCGCATGGATCAACGCGCCGCCCGCCACCACGCCGTCCAGACGGGGATCGGCACCATTGAACTGGAGGGGTGCGCCGCGTTGGTTAGTGATGATACCGCCTGCCTCCGACACGATCAATGCGCCTGCCGCGATATCCCATTCCCAACTTGGCCGCAGGGTCAGCATTGCGTCGAACTGCGCCTGTGCGACCAGCCCCAGACGGTAGGCGAGCGAGGGGCGGTAGGCAGGTGTGAACGCCGGACAGATCCCGCTGCGCCAGACGGCGGAAGCCATCGCAGGCTTGGCCGCAAGGATGGTTGCCTGCTCGAACCCGACAATGCCTGAGGCGGTGATCGGCATGCCGTTCAAATGCGCACCTTGTCCTTTAGCGGCGGTATACATCAGGTCGCGCATCGGAAGGTAAACTACGGCAGAGGTGATCTGGCCATACTCCGCCACGGCTATAGCATGCGCCCAAGTGTCGGCCCCTTCTATAAAGCTGCGGGTGCCGTCGATAGGATCAATGATAAACACACGGTCATGGCCAAGCCGGACGGCACCGTCCTCGCTCTCCTCTGACAGCCAGCCGTAGTCGGGGCGCGCAAGCCGCAGCACATTGTGTAGCACGTCATTCACTGCCAGATCCGCCTCGGTCACGGGACCGAGGCCGCCGGGCTTGTCCCACCGTTGCGCCGTTTTGCCAGCAAAGCTGGTGGCGACGCGGCCTGCCATGCGCGCGGCGTCTATCAGCAAGGGAAGATCAGACGCCGGCAATGGTCATCCCCGGCACCAGCAGCGATGGTACGACGCGGCTGAGGTGCGTGCGCGCGTCATTGGCAGGGACCAGCGCGAGCAGCATGTCGCGCAGATTACCCGCGATGGTGCATTCGTTCACAGCATAGGTGATTTCGCCGTTCTCCACCCACAGCCCCGCAGCGCCGCGCGAGTAATCGCCCGTGTTGGGGTTAACCGTCGAGCCGATCATGGAAGTGACCAGAAGGCCCGTGCCCATATCGCGGATCAGATCAGCGCGGGTGGCGGTGCCTTGGGTCAGTGCAATGTTTGATGAGCTTGGCGAGGGGCCCGAGCCTGCCCCGCGCGCGGCATTCGCGGTCGAGGGCATACCCAATTGCCGCCCCGTTGCCAGATCCAGCGTCCAGCCTTGCAGCATGCCATCCTCGACCACAGCGCGTTTGGCGGTGCGCAGGAATTCTGCGTCAAAGGGACGGCTGCCGCTGGTGCGGGGGCGATGGGGGTCTTCCAGAAGGGACAAGCCCTTTGGCAGGACCTGCGTACCCATGGCATCACGCAAGAAAGAGGCGCCGCGCGCGATGGAGCTGCCGTTAACAGCAACCAGCAGGTGTCCGATCAGCGAGCTTGCGATGCGCTCGTCGAACAACACCGGGAAGCTGCCTGTGGGCGGTTTGCGGGCATGCAGGCGCTGCAATGTCCGCTCGGCTGCGGTTCGGCCAATCTCGGTCGCGCTGCGCAGATCGCTTTGAAAGATGCGGCTGTCACCGTCGTAATCCCGCTCCATCCCCGTGCCGGTGCCTGCGATGGCGACGCAGCTAAGGCCACGATCTGTGCGACGGTAACCGCCGGAAAAGCCGTTGGTGCCGGCCATATGGATGTCACGCGCGCCATAAGCGGCACTGGCGGATTGCACTTGGCTGATACCCTTCACCTCCAGTGCTACGGCTTCGGCCTGTGCGGCGTCCTCCTGCAGTGCGGCGGGCTCAGGCTCGGGTGTAGGGTCACTCAGCTCAAGCGTTGCGACATCCCAATCTGTTGCGATCTGATCCGGGTCAGCCAGCCCCGCATAAGTGTTTTCGGGTGCTTCACGTGCCATCGCCACGGCGCGTACGGCCATTTCAGACAGCGTGCGCGACGAGGTGTCGGAGGAAGAGACGATGGCGCTGCGTTGGCCTACGAAAACCCGCAACCCGATGTCGGTGCCTTCCTCGCGCTGGGCTTCTTCCAGCTTGCCGCCGCGCACCTCGACTGACAGCGACGTGCCGCGTACGGCCATAGCGTCGGCTGTGTCTGCGCCTGCCGCTTTGGCAGCGTCCAGAAGTTTCGCGGTCAACGCATCAAGGGCTTGTGTCATCATACTCTCCTGATCAAGGGCTAGAGGTAGCGGCGGGGGACGGCCCCTGCAAGAGCAGGGGCCAAAAAGAAAAAGCGGCCCACGCGGAGCCGCCTTTCCGTATCGTTACCCGACGAGCGCTTATTTGAGCCGCTGGCCATTGGCCAGAATCTGGCCTGCATCGTTGAATTCTATCCTGGATTTCAACGTATCCGGCGCGTCGCCGGGAACGGCAAACATACCCATCATCATCCGCGCACCCATTACCTGTTCGGCGGGCAGCAGACCCATCGCAACCAGCTTGTCCATCAATCCATTTGCACCTGCCAGATTGATGTTCACCTCGCCCACGGGCTTGGGGAAGCCGGGCAGGGTGGTCTTGTCAGTGTTGTCGAATGTCACATCGCCGGTTGCTTCCAATGTGGCGCCCACGGCGTCCACAGTCAGCCTGTCAATGCGCAGCGCTTGCAGCTCGCCCGGTGTCACACCACTCTCGGCCATGGATTGCATGGCGGCTGCATCCATCGGGTTAACCAGAACCTTGGCCTTGCCGCTAAGGTCGAGTGCAATGGTGGCCGGGTCGCGCGGCAACTGGCCTGCGGGATCGAACATCGCCCAGATGATATCGGACATCGTGAAATCCGTTGCGTTAAAGGCGATCGAGAAGTCCTGGGCGTCGTCCGACTTGACCACCGGCGTGCGCATCTTGAAGCCCGATTGCGCCATCTCCGCAAAAAGCGGGAATGGCAGACCGGCCAGCTCGGCGCCGACCTGTACCTGCTGTGCTGCGGCCTCATATCCGATACCGCTGGCGTCCATCGCAACCGCAAGCGTGCTGCTGGCCGAGCCGGTCTTTATCTTCGTTTCGCCCTCTTCTGAGACAACGTTGATCCTTGTTTCCGTGCCTTGCGTGGAAAACATGCCGTCAAATGCAAAACCTGCGGCAAGCATCGGGGCGAGATCCTGCGTCTGCACTGTCTCGCCAACGGGCACTGTGCTTGTTCCCTTGAAGGACAGGTCTTGCATAGTGCTGTTCATCGCCACGGTTTCTATTGCATCCGGGTCCTTGAAAAACACGTCATATGTCAGGTTGCCGACCTGCATGGATTGGTCATAGGCGCGTGCTGTTCCGACCGTCATCGTCGTGACCGAGCGCAGGTCCGCGCCCGTAACCGCCAGCCGTGCGGAGTCCTGATCCATCGCCCTGCCGTCTACCATTAGCGATGTAAGCGCCATGCCAAAACCAGCGGCGGCATAGTCATAGACCATCGCGCTGGTATCCCCGCTGACCGTCATTTTCTGGCCGCTCTGGGTGTAATTGATCCCGACCGTTGTGGGCGTGTCGATGTCCTCGGGTTTAATCTCGATCGTCATGGGCATGGTGTCTGGCAAGATCACATCCACGGTGCCGTCACCGTTGTCCGCCAGCTGCAAACCCTCCATGCGCAGCACCATCTTGTCGACATCGGGCGCGCCGGTCATCTCGATGGCGATGTCGCTGATGGACAGCGTATTGCCCGATGTCGTCTCGGTCGCCGTGACAGCGTACCCCATCCCTTCAAGATAGGCGCGCCAGTCCCCCCAGACTTCTGCGGCTGTGACATCAGCATATGCGGCGGGGGATAGCATCGACAGGCAGATTGCGGTGGATGTGAAAAGACTGCGGGACAGGGTCATTGGAGGAAATCCTATGGGGTCAAATATTTGCACAGAGACTCCGGCATCGTGCAGGGCAGGTCAAGGGGGTCTGGCTGGTGCAGGCACGGGCTGGCACACGCGCGCCAAGCGGGCTAGGTATTGGGAAACAGTCAATTGATTGCCTGCAATTACAGGGAGAATACAGATGGATATGACCGAAAAAACCGTAATGATCACAGGCGCCAGTCGCGGGATCGGGGCCGAGGCTGCGCGAGTTTTCGCCAATGCGGGCGCCAAGGTCGTGCTGCTGGCGCGCTCTCAGGACGATATTGCGGCACTCGCGGGTGAAATTGGCGAGCAGGCCATCGCAATCCCATGCAACGTTGCGCGCTACAGCGAAATGTCCTCGGCGGTGGCGACGGCGGTGCAGGTGTTTGGCGGGCTGGACGTGCTGATCAATAACGCAGGCGTTTTGGATCCGATCAGCCATCTGGGCGATGCCGACCCTGACGCGTGGGGACAGCTGATTGATATCAACGTCAAGGGTGTGTTCAACGGTATCCACGCCGCGTTGCCTGCTCTGAAAAACGGTGGCGGATCCGTTCTGACCATAAGTTCGGGCGCGGCGCATAATGCAATCGAGGCATGGAGCGCCTATTGCGCCTCCAAGGCGGCGGTCAACATGATGAACCGGTCGCTGCATCTGGAAGAAGCGGCAAATGGTATTCGTGCGATCGGCCTGTCTCCGGGCACTGTGGCAACAGAGATGCAGCGCAAGATCAAGGCATCAGGGATCAATCCGGTCAGCCAACTCGATTGGGAGGTACACATCCCGGCTGACTGGCCTGCAAAATGTCTGCTGTGGATGTGCAGCGCCGAGGCGGATGAATACTGCGGCGAGGAGATATCGTTGCGAGATGACAAAATCCGCCGCGCGGTGGGTCTGATATGATCGAACTGGCACAAAACGGCGGCATCTGGACTGTCACGATCAACCGCCCCGACAAGGCCAATTCCCTGACCGAGGCAATGCTGCGCGAGCTGTGCGAAATCATGGAGCGCGCGGGCGAGGCGCGGGCTGTGATTCTGACAGGTCGCGGCAAGGTCTTTAGTGCGGGTGCCGATCTGGAGGCAGCGCGCGCAGGGCTGGCGGTGTCGGACCTGTGGGAGCGGCTCTCCGGCGCTATTGCCGCGCTGCCGGGCCTCACCATCGCTGCGCTGAACGGGACGCTGGCGGGCGGCTCCAGCGGTATGGCGTTAGCCTGCGACATCCGAATCGCTGTGCCGGAAGCCAAGTTTTTCTATCCGGTGATGAAGCTGGGATTTCTGCCGCAGCCCAGTGATCCTAAGCGTATGGCGGCCCTGATTGGCCCTGCACGGACCAAGCTGATCCTGATGGGCGGCCAGAAGATCACCGCCGAAGACGCGCTGGCTTTCGGTTTGGTGGATAGGCTGGTGCCTGCGGACGCGCTGATGGAAACAGCGCTTATGCTCTGTGCGGATACAGTCGCAGCACCTTTAGAGGTCGCACAGCAGATCAAGGCGATGTGCCGCTAAGCCCCCACCGCTCAGATGAGCGGGACGAAAGGCACATCACAGGCGGCCAGTACCAGAAGAGAAGTCAGAATAAGAGCAATACGCATGGGGTGTGTCCTGTATGTTTGCCCTTTATTGGGCGCTTTTCCGACATTCTATCACAGGCGTGCGCCATGCGCATAGCCTTCTGATGTTGTTTGGCATCGTCTGCGCCACTTGATCCTTCTGCGCCGCTGGGCCAAGACAAGTCGCAGACGGTCCAGCCAGACAAGGGTGCTGACATGAATTTCGACCTCACCGAGTATCCACCCATCGTCCAGCAAATCGCGGACTATGCGGTGCAAGGCTATGATCTGGCGATGGGTTGGCTGCTCAGCCCGGCTGCGTGGTCGCAATTCGCCATTCTGGTCGGCGCCTACCTGCTGGCCGTGCTGATTGCTCGGCGGCTGCGGCCTGCGCTGAAAAGCCTGATTGATCCGGGCGACAAGGATAACATGTTCACGGCGCCACGCCTGTTCGTGCTGCAATTCCTGCCGCTAATCCTGCCGTTGCTGGCCTATGCACTGACCGGCATCGGAGAGCAGGTCGTCCGATCGATCTTCGACAGTGGCGCGGTGATTGCCCTGGGCAAGCGGCTGTTCCTATTTCTCGCGGTACGCGCCTTTGTACGCGATATAATAAAAGATCCGTTTCTCAAGCTGTTGGGCCGTTTCATGCTGCTGCCGATTGCGGCGCTCTATATGCTTGGCCTGCTGGACATTGTTACCGTGCAACTGACCGAAACTGTGGTCGGTGTTGGCAACATCCGCTTCTCGCTCATTTCGATCGTGCGGGGGCTGATCGCCGGATCGCTGCTGTTCTGGCTGGGGCAATGGTCCAATAGCCAAACTTCGGCGCTGATCGAAAAACAGGAAATGCGCCCGTCGATCCGGCAGTTGCTGATCAAAACGGTCGAGTTCATGATCTTTGGCGTTGCGTTTCTGGTCCTGATGAACGTGATGGGCATCAATCTGGGCGCGCTGGCGGTTCTGGGCGGCGCCATCGGTGTTGGTCTGGGTTTCGGCCTGCAGAAGATTGCGTCCAACTTCATCTCAGGCGTGATCCTTCTGGTGGAAGGGCAGGCGACGGTCGGCGACTATGTCGAGTTGGACGGCGGGGAAACAGGTAAGATCGTCAAAATGACCGCCCGCGCCGCAATTCTGGAGACCTTCGACGGCCGCTGGATTGTGGTGCCGAACGAGGATTTTATCACAACGCGTGTGGTAAATTACTCTGACCAAGGTTCAGCCAACCGCTACGAGGCGCCGTTTTCGGTCAGCTATGACACCGACATCAATCTGGTGCCCCCCATCATCGAAGCCGCCGTCAGCACCCATCCCGAGATCCTCAATCTGCCCTATCCCCCCGATTGCGAACTGCGCGGGTTCGGTGACAGCGGCATTGATTTCGCAGTGGAGTTCTGGGTCAACGGCATTGATGACGGCCCCAATAAATACACCTCCGATGTGCTATTCCTGATCTGGAATGCTTTGAAAGACAACGGAATCGAGATCCCCTATCCGCACCGTGTGATCGAGGTCAAAGGCGGCCTGCCGGTGCAGGCGTCCGAATGAAACATGCATTGGTCATAGGCAGTGGTCCTGCGGGTCTGATGGCGGCACAGGTGCTGGCGCAGGCGGGTATTTCCGTGACCGTGTGCGAGGCGAAACCGTCTTTGGGGCGCAAGTTTTTGATGGCGGGGAAATCCGGCCTCAACATCACCAAGGCGGAGGACGCAGCGGCCTTTCAGGCCGCCTACAATGAGGCGCGCCCATGGCTTGCCCCGATTCTCTCGGTCTTCGGGGCGGATGCCGTGCAGGCGTGGGCTGTTGATCTGGCGCAGCCGCTGTTTACCGGCACGACAGGCCGCGTGTTTCCCGAGGCGATGAAGGCGTCGCCGCTGCTGCGGGCGTGGCTGGCACGGCTGGACGCGTTGGGCGTTTCTTTTCACACACGCTGGCGCTGGACCGGTCTTGCGGATGGTGCGGTGCACTTCGACACGCCAGAGGGGCCGCAGAGCCTCCGTCCCGATGCCACGATTCTGGCGCTGGGCGGTGCCAGCTGGCGCAGGCTGGGATCAGACGGGGAGTGGGCAGAGATATTGTCCCCGCTGGGCGTGCCGGTCACGCAATTTGCGGGAGCCAATGCCGGTGTTGCGGTGGTGTGGTCCGGTTTCATGGAGAAACATTTTGGTGCTGCGCTCAAAGGGATTGGCTTGCGCGCCGGTCCTTACGCATCGCGCGGCGAAGCGGTGCTTTCCCGGCACGGGTTGGAAGGTGGCGGGACATATTCCGTTTCACGCGGTGTGCGCGAGGGGCATCCGCTGGTTCTGGATCTGGCACCTGATTTGGACGAATCGGTCATCAAGACCAAGCTCTCCAAGCCGCGGGGAAAGAACACAATGACCAATCACATCCGCAAGGCGCTGCGGCTGGACCCTGTGAAGATCGCGCTGTTGCAGGAAATGGCGATGCCCTTGCCGCAAGAGCCAGCCGCATTGGCCGCGCTGATCAAGACGCTGCCGGTCAAAAACACCGGCCTCCGCCCGATGGACGAGGCGATCTCAACCGCAGGTGGTATTGCTCGGGCGGGTCTGGATGACGCGCTGATGATCAAGGCGCTGCCGACTATCTACGCGGCAGGTGAAATGCTGGATTGGGAAGCACCAACCGGCGGCTACCTGATCACTGGGTGTCTGGCGACAGGGGCGTGGGCGGGCCACCATGCGGCGGCCCGACTGCTGGTCTAGGCAGTATCGCGGGCGCGCGCAGCTTTGAACGCGTCGCGCTTGCGCAGGCCTGCGGTCCAGTCTGCCAGCCGATCATCCACAGGATCAAACCCCGCGCCGATGGACCAGTTGATGCAATGCACCGCCAGCAGATCCGGCACGGTGATCGCATCGCCCATCAGGAACGGGCCGTCCAGACGGTTGGCCAATTGGGTGGCCGAGCGGGCAAACTCCGCTTTCAGGCTGTCCTTGATCGCAGGCACGCGATTTTCTTCCGGGAATACAAAGCTGTGCTTGGCAGCCGCCCACAGGATCGCGTCGAACTCGTCGATGAGCCAGAACAGCATCGCGTCCTGCCGGGCGCGGGCGGGCGTACCGGCGGGTGCGGTCAGTGCGCCGTGCTTGTCCGCAAGATACTGCATGATTGCCACTGAATCGGTGAGCACATCCTCGCCGTCCACCAGCGCGGGGATCTTGCCCGACGGATTATACTTGCGTGCCTCTTCCGAGCGTGGACCCGCAGGGATCAGGTCATAGCTCTGGCCCAACTCCTCAAGCATCCACATCACGCGAAACGCGCGCGATTTTACGCTGCCGATAACTGTATACATTGTGCCCCCTCCCAAGGATTAGCTGGCTCCAAACATCGCCAGCCGGATAAATGTCCGCTCGATAATTGCCATTGCTGGCGCGGTCTGACCCGCTGAGCGGAGTTGCAGGTCCGTGTCCGTGAGCATGCCCAAGGCATCCTCCAGCTTGGCCGCACCCCAGTCGCGCGACTGTCGCATCACGCGGTCCCGGTCACGCACACCCCAGACCGGCGCGCCGGGGTTACAGGCGGCGCGGTGCAGGGTGCGGAAATGGCGCATCGCCATGATGCTGAGGGTCACGGCATTGACGCCCTGACTTTGCAGCCGTCGCATAAGCGGGCCAATACTGGCCGATTGCTTTTCCGCCACGATGTTGAGGATATCATCCACCGCCGCCTCGACCGAAGCTGGCGCGCAGGCAGCGATATCTTCCAGCGTCATGGGGGCATCAGGCTCGCTCAGTTTATAGAGCGACAGTTTCTCCAGCGTCTGGCGGAAGTCACCGGGATCAAGGCTGCGCGCCAGATCCTCTAGTGCGCCCATCACGGCGCCGTCGGCGCGCAGGCCTGCCTCGTTCAGCAACCGCTCGATCTCGGCACGGTCGGGCGGGTCATCGAAGATGCCCCATGCATAGGCATCGCGGTGGCCTTCGAACGCTTTCAGCAGCTTGGAAGTCTTTTTCAGATCACCCGCTGTCACGACCAACTGCGCGTCACCTTGCTGCCAGTCACCCATGGTATCGATGATAATCTGCGCGGTCAGCTCGTTCGCGCCTTCCACGAAAGCCGCACGCGGGCCGGGGAAGAACCCAACAGCCTTGATTGCATCCATCAGCAGCGCGGGTTCGCGGCGCAGATCGCCCGCGGGAATACGCGTCAGCCGCATCTCCTCTTCGGCGGCGGGGCCTAGCAGCGCCTTGAGGTATTCCTGTCGTTTGATCGACACGCGCATGGCGTCGCCACCATAGAGCAGCAAACCGAGTTTATCCTTTGGGGGCTTCGCAACCAGCTTGCCCCCGTCGTGACGGCCCAATTTCATGCAGGCAGGTCCGCTGCATAGAGGCGTGTAGTGATCTGGTCGCCAAGAATCACCATCAGCCGTTCCAATGCGTCACGCTCGGCGGCGAGGGTCGCCACGGTTGAGCCTGTAGCGGAATAGGCGGTGAAATTACTGATAGAGCCGGAGGTGACAATCCTGCCGGTGCTGGTGTCGCGCAGGCTGTAAGCCGCGCTGCCGACCAGATTAAACCGCGTCGTGTCACCCGAAGTGTTGATCGCCAAACCTTCTTCCTTGGTGGTGATGCCCAGATCCAGCGCATATCGCGCGGTCGCACCGCTGCGACCCAACCGCGTTTCCAGAGACCGCACCAGTAAATAGCCTGCCTGGGTGGATGGCTCCTGCACCAGCACCTGACCGCGCAACTTGGTCCCTGCACCCTCCGGCCCGTAGACGGGGGTGAAACCGCAAGCGGCGAGCGCAAGTGGCAGGGCCAGCAGGGTGCGGCGACTATACAACGACATTCACAATCCGCCCGGGCACAACGATCACCTTCTTGGGTGTTCCGCCTTCAAGGATACGGATCACGGAAGGATGGGCAAGGGCCAGCTTCTCGACTTCGTCTTTGGGCATGTCGGCAGGCACGTCAATTTCGCCACGGCGTTTGCCGTTGACCTGAATGGGCAGGGTAACGGTGTCATCTTTCAGCATCGCCTCCTCCGCGACAGGCCAATCCGCCACAGCGATCAGGCCATCGCCGCCCTGCATCGCCCAGATATCCTCGGCCAGATGCGGGGTCATCGGGGCCATCAGTTGGGCCAAAGTCATCACTGCTGCGCGTTGTGCTGCCTTCGATGCCTTCGACTTTTGCAGGGTCGCGGTGAAACCGTAGAGCTTGGCAATGGCAGCGTTGAAGCCGAACGACTCAATCGCCATGGTCACGTCATAAATGGTCTTGTGCATCTGCTTGAGCAGGTCGTCATCCTGTAAGGATGCATCAGTCGTGTCGCCCTCACCTGCCGCATCGTCCATCGCGGCGATGCGGTCGGAGATATTCCAGACGCGGCCCAAGTGCTTGTACGCTGCTTCGGCACCGGAAGCGGTCCATTCCACGTCCCGCTCGGGGGGCGAATCGCTTAGCACGAACCAGCGGGCGGTATCGGCCCCGAAGGCAGAGATGATGTTGAGCGGATCGACCACATTGTTCTTGGATTTCGACATCTTGGCAGACGGGATGATCTCGACCTCTGCGCCGCTGTCCCTGAGGAAAGCCTGATCGCCCTTCACCTCCACATCTTCGGGGTAGTGGAACACGGGCCGGTCATCGGCGCCGGTGGTTTTGTAGATTGCATGCGTCACCATGCCTTGGGTGAACAGCGCGTCAAACGGCTCGATCGCGGACTTGGGCAAATGGCCGGTGATCTGCATCGCGCGGGCAAAGAAGCGCGCGTAGAGCAGGTGCAAAATCGCGTGCTCGACCCCGCCGATGTACTGGTCGACGTTCATCCAGTATTCGGCGTCCTCTATCACTGTGGGCGTATCTGCATGGGGCGCGGTGAAGCGGGCGTAGTACCATGACGAATCGACGAATGTGTCCATCGTATCCGTCTCGCGCAGCGCAGACTTGCCACAGGACGGGCAGGGTGTGGTGCGCCATTCGGTGTGGCGGTCCAGCGGGTTTCCGGGAATGTCGAACGTGACGTCCTCGGGCAGTTTGACCGGCAGGTTCTCTTTCTTCTCGGGGACAACACCGCAATCGTCGCAATGCACCACGGGAATCGGGCAACCCCAATAGCGCTGGCGGGACAGGCCCCAGTCGCGCAGGCGATACTTGGTCACGCCCTGGCCCACACCTTGCGATTCGCAAAACGCGATGGCGGCATCAATAGCTTCAAGGCCTGTCTGCCACTGCTCGCCTGCAAAGCCGCGGTTGTAGAACACCTTTTCGGTCTTCGGCGGGACGTAAGCCTCGGTCAACTCATCCGCTGCGTCATCGGACGGCAGGTAGGTCGAGATGATGGGAAGGCCGTATTTCGTCGCAAATTCAAAGTCGCGGACATCATGGGCGGGGCAACCAAAGATCGCGCCAGTGCCGTATTCCATCAGGATAAAGTTGGCGATGTAGACGGGCAATTCCTGCGCGGTATCAAACGGATGCCGCACGCGGATGCCGGTATCCATGCCGAGCTTCTCGCCTGTCTCGATCGCCTCTTCCGTGGTGCCGCCCTTGCGACACTCCGCAACAAAGGCCGCAATCTCTGGATTGTCCCGCTCCAGATGTTTGGCAATCGGGTGATCAGGCGAGATGCCGACAAAGCTCGCGCCGAGCAGAGTGTCGGGGCGCGTCGTATAAACCTCGATCTGGTTGGTCCCTTCCGGGGCATTCACCGTCGAGAACGCAAATTGCAGGCCGCGCGATTTACCGATCCAGTTTTCCTGCATCAGCCGTACCTTTGCAGGCCAGTTCTCCAGCGTGTCGAGCGCGGACAGCAATTCCTCGGAATAGTCGGATATCTTGAAGAACCACTGCGTCAACTCGCGCCGCTCGACCAATGCGCCAGAGCGCCAGCCGCGGCCCTGCTCGACCTGCTCGTTCGCCAGAACGGTCATGTCGACAGGATCCCAGTTCACGACGGCGTTCTTACGATAGATCAGACCCGCCTCGATCATGTCGATGAACATGGACTGCTGGTGCTGGTAGTAGTCAGGGTGACAGGTCGCAATCTCGCGGGACCAGTCCAGCGAGAAACCCAGCGGCTTCATCTGGGTCTTCATGTCCTCGATGTTCTGGTAGGTCCAGGTGCCGGGGTGGATACCCTTTTGCATGGCAGCATTTTCGGCTGCCAATCCAAATGCGTCCCAACCCATCGGGTGCAGGACGTTGAAACCCTTTGCCAGCTTGTAGCGCGCAATAACGTCACCCATCGTATAATTGCGAACGTGGCCCATATGGATGCGGCCGGATGGATAGGGGAACATCTCCAACACATAATACTTGGGCTTTTTGGCAGAGCGGACCGCCTTGAAGATTTCGTTCTTCTCCCAGGTTGCTTGCCAGCGGGATTCGATTTGCGATGGGGTGTAGCGGGTCATGTTCAGGCCTTTTTACGCAGCAACGCCGGACGTGTGGTGATCACAAGGCCCGGCGTTGCACTGTATCTATAACGAATGGATCGGGTGATCAGAGCTTGTTGTCGGCGATGCGCATTTCGCGTGCGCGCGACAGAATCGCGTCTTCAACCGCACGGCTGGTAGCCGCACTGACAGGGCCGCTTCGCGATTGCAGCGCAAGGTTGAGCGACCGGGCATCGAGGGCGGGATCATCAATCAGCACAGTGGCGCGGTAGGCGCGCCCGCCACCGGGTGGGGTGCCATAGCCTGTGACGATCACACCTGTATACGGGTCAACAGACTGGACCGGCAAAAAGTTGAGCACCTCAAGCGAGGCGGTCCAGAGATATTTGTTTACCAGAACGACGTTTTCCGTGCTGCCTCTATTGAACAGAGACCAGATTGTTTTGCTCGGGTCATTCTCTGTCTTTGCGCGGGCGGCGTCGTTCACCTTCTGGGCCCTGGCTGCATCTTCATTCGGGGCCGTACCAATGCCGCACGCTGAAATGGCGCCGCACAAGATCGTAATCGCTGCAATATTCCGAGCTTTCATACGCCCCATCCCACTACCCTTTGTGTCGTTTTACCATGCAATACCCAAGCGAGCGCTTCTGGGCAAGGTATATGTCTAACAGGAGTGTGGTGCCTGTGCGGGGTTCAGGCGGGCGGTGCAGGTTGGGGCCGATCGGCAAACTGTGGCAAAGCTGCACCATCGCGGACCACATTGCAGTCAAGGTGTCCCGTTTGCTTGCCAAAAGGCGAGGTGCGGCGCAAAAGAGGCTCATACCTAGATCGGAATTCCCCGGTCGGGTCCTTTAGATTTCAAACCGAGGGAAAACTCATGAAAAAAGTTCTCTTCGCTACAACAGCTCTGGTGGCAACAGCCGGCGTTGCAGCAGCAGACGTAACATTCGGCGGCTATGGCCGTTTCGGTGTTATGTACCAGGAAAACAACATCGGCGCCGACGGCACCGAAAGCGAATTCAACGTAACAAGCCGTTTCCGTCTGGAAATCACAGCAACTGCTGAGTCCGATGCTGGCGTTACATTCGGTGCGTACACACGTATCGAGCAGAACGACAACTTCTACCCAGGTACCGGTCACACAGACAACGGCATCCGCGGCGTTCGCTTCTTCGCGAAAACCGGTGGTCTGGAAGTCGGCGTTGGCAACATCCAGGGCGCTCTGGAATTCATGCCAGGTCAGTACCCGATCGACCTCGGTCTGACCGGTCTGGGCTATGACTACACCGCATACAACTTCCGCGGCGATGCAATTTTCGATGAAAACGGCGACGGCGCTTCCGGCGACAACGGCGTTGAAGTCAAGTACGCATTCGGCGACTTCTCCGTACACGTGTCCGCTTCCGAGCGTAACTCGCGTGTAGCAGCTGTTGGTGCATACACATGGAGCGGCTGGACTTTCGCAGCTGGTATCCAGGACTCCGACTACGACTACGACACCGAGTGGACATTGTCCGCAGGCGGCGACTTCGGCCCAGCGTTCGTGTCTTTGACATATGCACGTAACGGCGACGACGACATCACAGGCCTCGGCGGTGATCACGTTGTTCTGGCAGGTCGCTTTGACGTAGGCGCAGCCACAAACATCGAAGCCTATGTTGCTGACGCGGATTACTTCGCTGAAACATCCTACGGTATCGACTTCAACCACGACATGGGTGGCGGTACATCCCTGCGCGGCGGTATCGCTTCGCGCGGCAACGACACAGTTCGTGCCGACCTGGGTGTTCGCTTCAACTTCTAAGTTGAACGACATTACCTAAAGATTTGGGGCAGACTTCGGTCTGCCCCTTTTCTTTTGCGCATGGCTGTTATTTGTAGGCTCTGGAACAGGAGTTAACCCATGACACTGCGCGACATCACAGACAGAATTGCAAAAGCCGAAGCTGCGGCAGGGCGCGAGCCAGGCTCCGTTTCGCTTATCGCGGTCAGCAAGGTGCAGCCTGACGCGCGGGTCGAGGCAGTGTTGCAGGAAGGCCAGCGGATCTTTGGTGAGAACAAGGTTCAGGAGGCTGCGGGCAAATGGCCCGCGTTCCGCGAGAAGTTCGACGGGATCGAGCTGCACCTGATCGGGCCACTACAAACCAACAAGGCCCGTCAGGCGATGGAACTGGCCGACTATATCCATACTCTTGACCGCCCAAAGCTCGCCACAACGCTGGCGCGACTGGCACAGGAAATCGGACGCTGCCCTCATTTGTTTATTCAGGTTAACACCGGCGAAGAGGAGCAGAAGGCGGGTATCATGCCTGCACAAGCAGATGGCTTTATCAAGGAGTGTCAGGGGCTTGACCTGCCGGTGCGCGGCTTGATGTGTATTCCTCCCGTAGAGGAGGAAGCTTCACTGCACTTTGCGCTGCTGGCAAAAATCGCCGCGCGTAATGGTTTGACTGGCCTGTCCATGGGGATGAGTGGAGATTTTGAAAAAGCAATCGCGCTGGGGGCGACCCACGTCCGCGTAGGATCCGCCATTTTTGGAGAGCGGGTGGCGGGCTAGGGTACGATCAGTCGGCTGCGATAACGGATTTTAGGCGCGATTGAATGAAGATCACGACGTGAAAATGCGATGCAGCCTTCGGTCGGGTATCCTGGCCGCCGGTGTTGGTGGATAAAAATAGCAGAACCGTGTCCTCGCACGGCGTAGGGCCAGTTCCAATCCGTAAGAATCACCAGATCATAGAGCGGATCAGCGCGCCGCAACCGCTCGTGGCTGGGCGCATAGGGCGCGCGGACCATCATGTTGTATTCCGCGTCTGACGGGTCATCCGACCATAGATCCAGCGGTCCGATGGGTTTGGCCCAGTCCGTTGGCCGCGCAATCCGGTCGGGACGGTAGAGCATCCCGACGATGCGGTGCACCCCGCGCGGTGTTGCGCCATCACTTTCGCGCTTGCGCCCTGTGATGCCGCCTTTGCCAATGGTGCAGGGCCACAACCGACCCTGAAAACGCACCCCTTTTGGCGTGAGAATCAGATCGTCTGGCGTCACAATAAGTGCCCCGATTTTGCGGCCTTGGTCGCCAGATATTCTGCGTTATGGCGGTTCTTGCCCACAGCAAGCGGTACGCGTTCTGCCACGGCGATACCCGACTGCGCCATCATCTCGACTTTGCGCGGATTGTTCGTCAGCAGGTTTACTGCCGAAAATCCCATCTTCTTGAGGATATCTGCGCCAAGGCGGAAGTCCCGCTCGTCATCTTCGAAGCCGAGGCGGTGATTCGCCTCTACAGTATCAAATCCTTGATCCTGCAAGGAGTAAGCCCGCATTTTGTTGGCCAGCCCGATCCCCCGGCCTTCTTGATTCATGTACAGCAATACGCCGCTGCCTGCCGCCCCCATTTGCAACAAAGCTGCATGGAGCTGTGGGCCGCAATCGCATTTCAGACTGCCCAGAACATCACCGGTAAAACACGCTGAATGAAGGCGGCAGAGCACGGGGGCGTGACGGTCTGGGCGACCGATTTCGATGGCGTAATGCTCTTCGCCACCATTTTCGGGGCGGAAAATATGCAGGCGTCCAGCGTCCGATGCCTCCATCGGCAGCCGGGCATGCACAACCGAGTGCAGCGGGCTGTTGGCCTGCAACAAAAGCGCGGCCGCGGCGCTGTCGATCAGCGTGAGCGCGTGGGTCAGCGCAAAAGCGGCTGGATGGTCCAGAGTTACAACCACAGCGGCGGGCAACAGTCGGGCTGATTTCACAAGGTTCAGTGCAGTCAGGTGCAGTCCAGCATCGCCGTCGCGCTGGGTGACAAACGGGCCTTTCATCGGGGCGCTCAGATCATCAGCGGGGTCCGCAATACTGTGGACCCGCGCCAAAGTGGTGTCAGGGGGCAGGACAATTCGCGCCAGATCTCCGTCATAGGCGCGCGCTTTGAGTGTTTGGGCACGGCGTGCCGTGATCGCCAGAATGCAGTCCCCGTTGAGCTGGAGCGCTTCAGACAGACGCGTGTCTGTCAGGGTTTCAGCGGCCATAACGAGGATATTTCCCAAAACCACCGGCACGCCCATGCGCAAATCCGCCCGCGCACGGGCCAGCATCTCAGTCACATTGGGGGTAAAAGGCATGATGTTTGTTACAACTCGCTGGATCGGTTGAAAGATATCTAGGCCATGCGCCGCAGAATTGAAACATTCGACCGTATTGTGACACGCCCCTGTGAGGAAATCCGCGCGCCCCTTGTGGCTGGACAAGACCGCCATATCTTTAATGCAACGAAAAGGGAGAGGCACAATGGCTCAACTGAAGAAGATCCTGCTGGTGGACGATGATGACGATCTGCGCGAAGCGCTGAGCGAGCAGTTAATCATGACCGAGGATTTCGACGTGTTCGAGGCTGTCAACGGTGCCGAGGCGATGAGCCGAGCCAAGGAGATGATCTACGATTTGATGATCCTAGATGTGGGCTTGCCCGATACCGATGGCCGCGAGCTGTGCCGTTTGATGCGCAAGCAGGGCATCAAAAGCCCGATCATGATGCTGACGGGCCATGACGGCGATGCAGATACCATTCTGGGTCTCGACGCCGGTGCCAATGATTACGTGTCCAAACCGTTCAAGTTTCCGGTTCTGTTAGCCCGTATCCGAAGCCAGTTGCGCACACATGAGCAATCCGAGGATGCGATTTTCCAGCTTGGCCCCTATACGTTCAAACCTTCGATGAAGATGCTGATCACCGAGGATGACAAAAAGGTGCGCCTGACGGAGAAAGAAACCAATATTCTCAAGTTCTTGCACCGCTCTGCCGAGGGCGTCGTGGCGCGTGATGTGCTGTTGCATGAAGTCTGGGGGTATAACGCAGGCGTTACGACCCACACGCTGGAAACGCACATCTACCGCCTTCGCCAAAAGATCGAGCCTGACCCCTCAAATGCGCGGTTGCTGGTGACGGAATCAGGCGGTTACCGATTGATGATTTAAACATGGGAACTTTTTTAATGATCCCGTGTTAGAGTGATGACAGACGGATTTTTTTTCATTAGTTTTCCGTCGGTTTGACCCGTAAGTTGGGTGGCCGGGACGATAGCCACTCTACCTCCCTGTTGGACTTGGCCGGGCCTTTGTGCCCGGTCTTTTTTTGCCCTTATTGTGGTGGTTGCCGCCCGCGCTGCGCGCTAGGGTGCCGCAAACCAACGCAGGAGCGCCCTTATGTCCTTCACCCTCGCCACATGGAACATCAACTCTGTTCGCCTGCGCGAACCCCTCGTGTGCAAGCTGCTGGCCGAGGAGTCGCCGGATGTGCTGTGCTTGCAAGAATGCAAAAGCCCTGTCGACAAGATCCCGATGGAGGCTTTTGCCGCTCTTGGTTACACGCATATCGTGGCGGAAGGACAGAAGGGCTATAACGGCGTGGCGATCCTGTCCAAGCTGCCGCTGGAGCCAGCGGGTGCCGAGGATTTCGCGCAGTTAGGCCATGCGCGCCATGTGGCTGCAAAGCTGCAAAACGGTGTGACGGTTCACAATTTCTACGTGCCCGCAGGCGGCGATGTAGCCGACCGGGAGGTGAACGAGAAATTCGGCCAAAAGCTCGACTATCTTTCCCAGGTGCGGGATTTTTTCCATGCGGACGCACCGCAAAAGGCGATCCTTGTGGGAGACTTGAACATCGCCCCGCGTGAAGATGACGTGTGGGACCACAAGAAACTGCTCAAGGTTGTCAGCCACACGCCGGTCGAGGTTGAGGCGCTGGCCCAAACCCAAGATGCGGGCAAATGGGTGGATATCACCCGTCAGGACATCCCCGAAGGACTGCTGTATAGCTGGTGGAGCTACCGGGCCAAGGATTGGGACGAAGCGGACAAGGGCCGCAGGCTGGACCATGTTTGGGCCACACCGGATATCTCCTCCGCCGGTCACAGCAGCCGCGTACTCCGCTCTGCGCGTGGCTGGGAGAAACCTTCGGACCACGCACCGGTTTTTGCAACTTTCGATCTTTGAGCGTATGGCTCTTTGAAACGGGCACGTTGCATCACATATTGGGTGCAACCGCCTGAAACCGCATAATAGGACTGATGACATGATGGATCTCAACCTCACCGCTGCCGCCCCTGCCACTGATCTGATCAAGGACACCACTGAGGCCACGTTTATGGCTGATGTGGTTGAAGCGTCACAAAACACACCCATTATCGTTGATTTCTGGGCGCCATGGTGTGGACCCTGCAAAACGCTTGGTCCGCAGTTGGAGGCGGCTGTCGTCGCGGCCAAGGGCGCTGTGAAGATGGTGAAGGTCAATGTTGACGAGGCGCAGAACATCGCAGGCCAGTTGCAGATCCAGTCGATCCCGACGGTTTACGCCTTCTGGAAGGGGCAGCCGGTCGACGGCTTTCAGGGTGCTGTACCGCAGTCGGAAATTACCGCCTTTGTAGATCGCGTGATCAAGGCGGCGGGTGGTGAAGCGCCGTCCGATACGCTCAACGATGCGGTTGAAGCGGCAGAAGAAATGTTGACCGACGGTCAGGCAGAGGATGCGGCACAGACCTTTGCGGCGATCCTTGGCGAAGAGCCGATGCACGCGGGTGCCTATGGCGGCATGGTGCGTGCGCATATTGCAATGGGGGATCTGGATCAGGCCGAAGGTCTGCTGAACGGCGCGCCGATTGAAATCTCCAAGGCGCCGGAGCTGGAAGCAGCCCACGCCCAGCTTGCGCTCGCGCGGCAGGCTGCGGATGCAGGTCCGGTGACCGAGTTGACCGCAGCAGTCGAGGCCGACGAGAACGACCATCAGGCCCGTTTCGATCTGGCGCAGGCGCTCTATGCGCATGGCGATGCAGAGGGCGCTGTCGCGCATCTGCTGGATCTGTTCAAACGTGACCGCGAATGGAATGACGGTGCTGCCAAAACACAGCTTTTCACCATATTTGAGGCGCTAAAAGCCAATGATCCCGTGGTGTTGAATGGTCGGCGCAAATTGAGCTCGATGATATTTGCCTGAGGCGTTTGCCGCGCTATCTTGGGTGTATGATGAAACACGCAGACCTGCCTGACACGATCCCGATTTTTCCGCTGGGCGGGGCGCTGCTGTTGCCGCGCGCCCGTTTGCCGATGCACATATTTGAGCCGCGTTACCTGCAGATGATCGAGGATGCGTTGAAAACCTCCACCCGCCTGATCGGCATGGTGCAGCCTAATATTATTCCCGGACGCAGTGGTCCGGGGCTACATACAATCGGCTGCGCGGGCCGGATCACCCAGTTTTCCGAAACGGAGGATGGTCGGTATATGGTGACGCTTGCGGGTGTGTCTCGCTACCGTGTGGTCAGGGAAATCGAAGGGTTTTCCCCTTATCGTCGCTGCGAAGTGTCTTGGGACGGTTTCGGTCTGGACATGGAAAGTGAAGAAACGGATGCGCAATTCAAACGCCAGCCTTTCCTGGACGCGCTTGGTCGGTACTTTGATGTGCGTGGGTTGTCAGCGGATTGGGAAACCTTGAAGGAAGCAGACGACGAGTTGCTGATAAACTCGCTCTCGATGATGCTGGATTTTGACGCCGAGGACAAACAGGCGCTGCTTGAAGCGCCATCGCTCAGCACGCGCCGCGAGACGTTGGTGACTCTGATAGAATATGCGCTGCGCGGCGGCGGCGACAGCGAGTTGATGCAGTGAATGACACGGTTGTCCATTTCGACCGCCGTATGCTGGAGGCGTTGATTTGCCCGCGCAGTCAACAGACTCTGAGTTATGATGCAGAGCGTCAGGAGCTGGTGTCGAAAACCGCGGGTCTGGCCTACCCCATACGCAATGGCATCCCCGTTATGCTGATAGACGAGGCGCGGGTGCTGGATTGATCAGAGCGGCAGACCGCGCATCAGGCGGGGCAGGTCGCCGTTCAAACCCGCCGCTTCACGGATAAAGGTCCGCCGCAGTCCAGGCAGTGCGCCTACTACCCCCATACCAACATCACGCGCCATGCGAATAAGTGTATTATCGTTTGAGAACATGCGGTTGAATGTGTCTGTAGCCAGCGCCAGTGCCGTATTGTCAAACCGCCGCCACTCCTGATACCGCGCCAGCGCTACGCCAGCGCCGAAATCCTCGCCGCGCCGCTTTGCGTCAACGATCACTTCAGACAGTGCTGCGATATCGCGGAAACCGGCGTTCAGACCCTGTCCCGCAATAGGGTGGACACCATGCGCACTATCGCCCAGCAAAGCCACTCGGGGTGCGATCATCTCGTGTGCCAAAGACAGGTTAAGCGGGTAGGTATAGCGCGCGCCCTCAAGCGAAATCTCCCCCAGGAAATCACCGAAGCGCGGGCGCAGAACGTCCAGATAGGCCGCGTCATCCAGCGGGTGGATTCGTGCGGCATTGTCGGTGCTTTCTGACCAGACAATCGCACTACGGTTGCCGGTCAGCGGCAGGATGGCTAGCGGGCCGGGCGGCATGAAAAATTGGTGCGCAATGCCGTTATGGGGCAATTCATGGGCCACGGCACAGACCAGGGCGGTTTGCCCGTACGCCCATCCAGTCCGTTTGATTCCTGCACGCGCCGCAGTGCCGGATTGTCGCCCGTCAGCCGCGATGCATAGCCGCGCTCGCAAGGTCTCACCAGATGCCAGCGACAGCGTGATCCCCGCGCCGTCCGCCGCCTGCGAGACCACTTCGGCGCTATTCATCACCGTCACGTTTTCGTCCGCCTCAACCGCCGCCATCAATGCGCGGCGCAGATGCCGGTCCTCGACCATATGACCCATCGGGCCTTCCTCGATCTCCGCATGGTCGAAATGCATGAAAAACGGCGATGGCCCTTCGCCCGCGCGCCCGTCGGTAACCTTGATCTCCAGCATCGGCTGGGCGTGCTGGGCCAAGGCGTCCCACATGCCGATGCCTTGCAGTAAGCGGACCGATGTCAGTGCCAGCGCATAGGCGCGACCGTCAAAGCCGTCCTGTGTGCGCGGCGCAACGGGCAGGGCATCCAGCACGCTGACCTTCAGGCCACCGGCAGACAGGGCAAGGGCCAGTGCAGGGCCGCTCAGCCCGCCGCCCACGATGGCAATATCTGTATCAAATTTCATGTCTCTCAATATGGTGGAGCGGAGGGGATTGTCCATGCGCCCAAGCGCCGCTACCGTTCGTGAAAATCGGATAGGGGAATAAAATGCAGAAGTGGCTTGGGATGACGGCAGCGGACCTTGGGCGCGGGATTGCGGCGGGGGAAATTGATCCGGTCGCACTCTGCAACGCCTATCTGGATGCCATTGACGCCCATCCCCTGCGTGATCGCATTTACGCGCGTGTCACACATGACCGTGCGCGTGCTGAAGCGCAGGCGGCAGCTGGGCGCGCCAAGGCAGGGCAGCGCCTGTCGCTGCTGGATGGTGTGCCGGTCAGTTGGAAGGATCTGTTTGATACAGCAGGCATCGGAACCGAAGCCGGGACAAAGCTGCTGGCGGGTCGCGTGCCAGAGCATGACGCGTTGGTGTTGCGGAATGCCACGGCTGCCGGGCTGGTCTGTCTTGGCAAGGTCCACATGAGCGAGCTGGCGTTTTCCGGGCTGGGCTATAATCCCTCTACCGGCACACCGCCATGCGTGAATAACGCGGAGGCGGTGCCGGGCGGCTCGTCCTCAGGCTCAGCCGCTTCGGTGGCTTACGGGTTGGCGGCGGCCAGCATCGGCTCTGACACGGGCGGATCCGTGCGGATTCCTGCGGCGTGGAACGATCTGGTCGGGCTGAAAACCACCCACGGGCGGCTGAGCCTTGAGGGGGTCGTCCCGCTTGCGCTGAAATTCGACACCATCGGGCCACTGTGCCGTTCGGTGGAGGATGCGGCACTGCTGACAGCCGCACTTGAAGGCAGCAAGGCGCCTGATTTGCGCGGCGCCTCGTTGAAGGGCCGCCGCTTTGCGATCATCAAAACTGTGTTCATGGACGGCCTGCGCGATGCGCCCAAAGCGGCCTTTACCCGTGCTGTCGTACGGCTTGAAGCGGCGGGTGCCACGATCGACGTGATCGAGGTGGCGGCGGTGCAGGAGGCGCTTGATGTGTCCGGCCCGTTGATCACCTCCGAGGCCTACGGCCTCTGGCGGGACGTGATCGAGGCTGCGCCGGAAAAAATGTACGAAGAAATTCTGCGCCGCTTCCGCCTCGGGCGCGACTATTCCGGCCCGGATTACGTGGCATCATGGGCGAAACTGGACGCGGCGCGACAGGCGTATGATCAGGCCACAGCGGGCTATGATGCCATCCTTGCGCCCACATCGGCCATCCTGCCCCCCGATCTGGAGCGGCTGAACAACGATCCTGATTATTATGTCACAGAAAACCTTATGGCCCTGCGCAATACGCGCATCGGCAACCTCTTGGGGCTTTGCGCGCTGACCCTGCCAACGAGCGTGCCCAGCTGCGGTTTGATGTTGCAAGCGGCCCCCGGTTTGGACAATGCGCTGCTGCGTCTGGGGGCTGCTGCCGAAGCGGCGTTGTCATAGGTGCCCAAAAAGCCACAAGCGACACAGATACATCGGGTTTTTCCTAGACGGCGGGCGGCGGTTTAAGCTACCTTGGTACAAACGGGGCGATAACGATCCCGATCCGAGGCAGTTTTGATGAATTTTCCTGAGCGGTTTTCGAACCTTCCAGCTCATGCGTGGCCCCGTCTGCGTGCACTTCTTGATGTGCATGAGGGAGGTGGCCCGCTGATCCAGATGACCATAGGCGAGCCGAAACATGCGTTTCCGGCCTGGATCACTGATGTGATCGTTGAAAATGCCGTTGGCTTTAACAGCTATCCGCCGAATGACGGATCGCCCGCGCTGCGCGGGGCTATCGCCGGATGGATCAAACGCCGTTATGGCGTGCAAGTCGATGCCGATACACAGGTCATGGCGCTGAACGGTACACGCGAGGGGCTGTATAACGCGGTTATCGCACTCTGCCCTGAAACGAAGAACGGCCAGAAGCCCGCCATTTTGATGCCGAACCCGTTCTATCAGGTTTATATGATCGCAGCGATTTCGGGCGCTTGCGACCCTGTTATGGTCAATGCGACCGAAACGACCGGCCATCTGCCAGATTTCCAAGCGGTCGATGCCGCAACGCTCGACCGCACGGTGGCGGTCTATATCTGCTCGCCCGCCAATCCGCAGGGCTCCGTGGCGACGCGCGAGTATTGGGAAGCTCTGATCAACCTGGCAGAGAAACATGATTTCTTCATCTTCGCGGATGAGTGTTATTCCGAGATCTACCGCAGCACGCCGCCCGTGGGCGCGTTGCAGGTTGCGCATGAGATGGGCGCAGACCTCAACCGCGTGGTGATTTTTCATTCTTTGAGTAAACGCTCTAACCTACCGGGCCTGCGCTCGGGTTTCGTGGCGTCGGGGGCGAAATCCATCGGCGAGATCAAGCAGCTACGGAATTATTCCGGCGCGCCCCTGCCTCTGCCCTTACAGGCGGCTTCTGCGGCGGTGTGGGAAGACGAAGCGCATGTGGAAGAGAATCGCGCGCTCTATGCCGAGAAGTTCGAGATTGCGGATCGCATCTTTGGCAATGTTGCGGGCTACACCAGCCCTGAGGCAGGATTTTTCCTCTGGCTGCCCGTAGATGATGACGAGGCGGCGGCGGTCAAACTGTGGCGCGAGACGGGTGTGAAAGTGCTGCCGGGTGGCTATCTGGCGCAGGACGTTCCGGGCATAGAAAACCCCGGCAAGAAATATATTCGGGTGGCTCTCGTGGCCCCCAAAGAAGAGACAGAGCGGGGCTTACAGGCCATCCGCGACTGTCTCTATCCGGTATAAGAGGGACGGGTTATGGCATATCAGACACGGCAGCGCGAACCACTGATCGACAGCACCACAGCAGAAGCAATCGAGAAACGCGGCAAGGAATTGCTGGGCGTCGTTCTGGTGGTGCTGGGTGTGATGGCTGCCATGATGATTGCCAGCTATACGCCGCATGATCCCAACTGGATGCTGGCAACAGAAGCGCCTGCGCAAAACTGGATGGGCCGGATTGGCGCGTCTCTTGCGGCGCCGCTGTTCATGATCGTGGGTTGGGGAGCTTGGGGCCTGGCGATTGTGTTGCTGGCGTGGGGCGTGCGCTTTGCGCTGCACCGTGGTGAAAACCGCGCGATGGGCCGGTTGATCTTTGCTCCGATTGCGATGGCGCTGGGGGCGATCTATGCGGCGACGCTGACGCCGGATGCCGAATGGCTGCAAACCCACAGCTTTGGTCTGGGTGGGCTTTTCGGCGACACGGTGATGGCGATGATCCTTACATTGCTGCCCATCGGCTCGACCTTTGCTGTCAAGATGATGTCTCTTCTAATGGGTCTCGGTATTCTGGCGCTTGGCGCGTTTGTCCTGGGCTTCACCCGTTCCGAGCTGACACGCTTTGCCCGTTTCCTGCTGGTCGGTACGATCATGGCTTATGCGACATTGATGAATGTTCTGGGTCGCGGCGCCAGCGGTGCAGTGGGTGCCGCCCAAAACCTGCAGGCCAAGCAGGCCGACCGCCGCGAGCAGCGCCGTGCCGAGATGGAACAGGCGCAGGCCCATGCCGCCGCGCAATCCCGCGCCGAGGCGCAAGTGGCCCCCGCAGCAGCCCGCATGCCACGTCTGGTCGCCAGCCGTGCACCTGCTCAATCTGGACCTATGGACTATTACGAAGAAGAACCAGCGCCCGCCGCGGAAGCGAAGACCGGCTTGCTGGCGCGCATGCCCGGCCTGATCAAACGCCCCGACGCGATGCCAGAACCCGAACTGGTCGAGCATGAGCAAGATGCGATCGTCGAAGATGCGCCCGACGCCGACCGGATCAAGTCCAAGATTTCTGACGTGATCAAAAATCGCGTCCGGACGTCACACGCTTTGCACGTTCCCGCGACCGCGCCGCTGACACGCGGGCGGGGGAGGGGGCCTGATCCGCTGTTGCTTAACACCACGCGGGCCGAGCCGCCCTTGACTGCGCCGACAGCCAAGCTGCCGCCAGAGCCTTCTTTGACCGCACGAACAGCACCCGCCGCCCCCCGGGTCACCCCGACCGCCCCTGTGTATCAGGACGCAGCCCCGATCGAGAGCTATGAAGCGCCGGACGATGGCTATGACGTCAACGATGTGAATATGTTCGTCGAGCCCGAGGTGCTGGAAGATCCTGTGCCACAGGAGTTTGTAAAGACTGCACCCGCTCCCCAGATCCCTGTGGCCGAGCCCAAGCGCGTGGTCATGCCGATGATGCGCAAGCCTGTGCCGCAGAGCAAGCAAGCCAAGGCCGAAGCACAGCCTGCCTTGTCCTTTGAAGACACCCATGCAGGTTTCGAGCTGCCCCCGCTGAGCCTTTTGGAATCACCCGAGGACAGCCCGCGGCTGCACCTGAGTGACGAGGCGCTGGAAGAAAACGCGCGCATGCTGGAGACGGTGCTCGATGACTACGGGGTGAAGGGTGAGATTGTCGCCGTGCGCCCCGGTCCGGTGGTGACCATGTATGAACTGGAGCCGGCACCCGGCCTCAAGGCGTCGCGCGTGATTGGCCTGGCTGATGATATCGCACGCTCAATGGCGGCGCTCAGCGCCCGCGTGTCCACTGTGCCGGGCCGTAGCGTGATCGGGATCGAACTGCCGAACGAGAACCGCGAAAAAGTGGTGCTGCGGGAAATCCTCAGCAGCCGCGACTTTGGTGACGGCAACCAGAACCTGCCGCTGGCGCTGGGTAAGGATATCGGAGGTGAGCCAGTGGTGGCAAACCTCGCCAAGATGCCACACCTTTTGATCGCGGGAACCACCGGTTCCGGTAAATCCGTTGCGATCAACACGATGATCCTGTCGTTGCTCTACAAGCTGACGCCGCAGGAGTGCCGGATGATCATGATCGACCCCAAGATGCTGGAACTCAGCGTCTATGACGGCATCCCGCACCTTCTGAGTCCAGTGGTAACCGACCCTAAGAAGGCGCTTGTGGCCCTCAAATGGACCGTGGGCGAGATGGAAGATCGCTATCGCAAGATGTCGAAAATGGGCGTGCGCAACATCGAGGGCTACAATGGTCGCGTGAAGGAAGCGCTGGAGAAGGGCGAGATGTTCTCGCGAACCGTGCAGACCGGCTTTGACGATGAGACTGGCGAGCCGATCTTCGAGACGGAAGAAAACACACCCGTAAAACTGCCCTATATCGTCGTGATCGTGGACGAGATGGCGGACCTGATGATGGTTGCGGGCAAGGAAATCGAGGCGTGCATTCAGCGTCTGGCGCAGATGGCGCGAGCCTCCGGTATCCACCTTATCATGGCAACACAGCGTCCGTCGGTGGATGTTATCACCGGTACGATCAAGGCGAACTTCCCGACGCGGATTTCGTTTCAGGTCACATCGAAGATCGATAGCCGTACAATTCTTGGTGAAATGGGCGCCGAGCAACTGCTTGGCATGGGTGACATGCTCTATATGGCTGGCGGATCAAAGATTGTGCGTTGCCACGGGCCTTTTGTAAGCGATGAAGAGGTTGAGGAAATCGTCAACCACCTCAAACAATTCGGCGAGCCTGATTACGTCTCGGGCGTGGTCGAAGGACCGCCCGAGGGCAAGGAATCAGACATCGACACCGTGCTTGGCCTGAATACCGGCGGCAACACCGATGTCGAGGACGCGCTTTATGACACTGCCGTGCAGGTAGTGATCAAGGACCGTAAGTGTTCCACCTCCTACATCCAGCGAAAACTCGCAATCGGATACAACAAAGCTGCCAGACTGGTCGAGCAGATGGAGGACGAAGGCCTTGTCTCGGCTGCGAATCACGTCGGCAAACGCGAGATACTTGTGCCGGAGCAGGGCTAACCTCCCCCACCGGCACCCTCGAAGAAATGGCTCCCCTGCTCAGAGGGGAGCCATTTTGATTTCTGTCGTTTCGTTATGCCGCTTGGGCCGGTGCGTTGGAACCGATGAACCACGCGTCCTTGTCCAGCGTACGCACAACTTCGGTAAACAGATCCTCGGTGCCCGCGTCGCCTGCATCGGCTGCTTCTTCAATGGCGCTGCGTACCAACTCACCCGCTTTCAAAAACCGCTCTTTCAACGCTGCGACGTGATCTGAAATTTCTTCCATCTCCAACGGGTAGGCATCAATCTTGGTTTCGGCGTTTGCTACTTCAATGGTGCCTTTGGCGTGACCACCCAGAATCACCGCGCGCTCTGCCATCAGATCGGCACTGTCACGCAGGCGGTCAGCCACATCGTCAAGCAGTTCGTGCACGCCGATATAGCCAGCACCTTTCAGGTTCCAGTGAGCCTGCTTCACAGCCAGTGTCAGTGCTACCATATCAGCTAGACGGGCATTCAGCAGATCGATCATCTTGTGGCGGGTCTGGCTTTCAAGGCCGGATACAAATGCTTCGGGCATGGAAAATCTCCTTTTGCTTTACCATTCTCTATCTATGAAAGCATCTGGCGACGGATATCGTTCCAGTCCGAATTGATTTCGGCGGGTGGGCGCCAATCTTTCGCGTTGATATCGCATATCAATGCGTGCCCCCTTATGTAGAAATCAACGCTACCGGAATTATACAGGACCGAACCAAATGCGATTTTTGAGAACGATTACGCTGGGTGTCACGCTCGCCATTGCTGCGACGAGCGCCTTCGCAGACCAGCTGCCGCTGAGCAGCATCAGTCGTTATCTGAACGACCTTAGCACCGCCAAGGGTGATTTCACGCAAATCAACAGCGATGGCACCATTTCGACCGGAACAATTTACATCAAACGTCCGGGGCGTGTGCGGTTTGAGTATAATGCGCCCGAGACGGGGGTGGTGGTGGCGGGGTCCAACACAGTTGTAATTTATGACACGAAATCCAACCAGCCGCCCGAGACCTATCCGCTGTCCCGCACGCCGCTGTCTATCATTCTGGCGCGTAATGTGAACCTTGAGCAGGCGAAGATGGTCACGGGGCATAGCTATGATGGAACGGCAACAACTGTTACCGCTCAAGACCCCGAAAATCCGCAATATGGCAACATCCAGATGAAATTCACCGGCCCCTCGCCAGAGTTGCGCCAGTGGATCATCAACGACGGCAACGGCAGCCAGACCACAGTTGTGCTGGGGGCGCTTCAAAAAGGCGGCAATTTGCCCAACAGTCTATTCGACGTCGGTAGCCCCGGCACCGCACCCGGACGCTAAATAAAAAGGGCGCCGTAATCCGGCGCCCTTTCAAAATTCCACACGGGGTCTTGTCAGAGCCTGCATAACGCAATCTGGTCGCGGTACATCAGCGAACGGCTCTCGACTTTGCCCGCTACGCCCACAAGCCATGGTTTGGCATTATAGCTGGCGCGGCTGAAGCCGGTGTGACCCTCGTGATAAGCGAGGTACTGGTTGCGCGCATCTCCCAGCGAAATTCCGTTTCGTTCGCGGCTGATGTTCATGTACCAGCCCATGAAATCAGTGGCATCCTTGATGTCGTCCCGCTTGGCACCAAAACGGCGCTGGGAGGCTAGGTATTCATCCCACGTTGCATCCAACGCCTGCCCGTAGCCAAACGCACTGGACTGTCGGCCCATGGGAATCACACCCAGAACATAGCGGAAGGGGGTGCGCGCATCGCCAACGAATTTGCTTTCCTGATGGATTGTGGCCATTTGGACGTGAACGGGAATGCCCCATTTCCGTTCGGCCGCTTTGAACGCTCTGTGATAGTCGGGGCGCTGTTGGAGAATCGAACACGCGTTATCCAGCTCGCGCGGCGGTGTCGTTGAAGACCCGCCACAGCTTGCCAGCAGCAGCACGATAATCATAGCGCGAAGGGGTTTTTTCATCTGCCTCTCGCCTCAAGTTGTTTTTTATATTTTTTTGGAGCATAGCCGATGTACGCGCCATTTTACAGCGCAAATCTACAGAAGAACCGCCAAAAGTAGCGGCAATGCGCCGACTGACAGTAGTGTGGACACCACGACCAAACCCGCCACCGATTGCGCATCTGCGCCATATTTCTCAGCCAGCAGATAGGAGGTAACCGCCACGGGCGTAGCGACCTGCAACACCAACACGCCGGTGGCGATGTGGTTGAGATCAAACGCCAGCGCCGCCGCCCAGGCGATACCGGCACAAAGCGCCAGCTTGGCCACCGACAACACCACCGCACGCCCGATTCCCCCCGGTGTCAACCGCGCCACGGCAACGCCTAGCGTGATCAGCATCAGCGGGATAGCCATTTGCCCGATCAGCTCCAGCGTGTTGGTCAGAAATTTAGGCGTCTGCCAGTCCTGCCACAAAAACAAACCGCCTAGCAGCGTTGCCCAGACCAGTGGCTCACGCAGTACCTTGCCAAAGCTTCCCGCCCCCGCCACCAGCCAGATCCCGAAGGTAAAGGTCCAGGTCGCCATGATCGCAAAGACCACCACGGCATAGCTCAACCCTTCCTCGCCAAAGGCAAATAGCGCCAGCGGTAGTCCCAAATTACCTGTATTCCCGAAAATTATAGGCGCCAGATAGGTCCGGCGGTGCAGGCCAGTGACCCAGACCAACACAGCCGCCGCCACGGTCACGCCCAGATAGGCCACCACAGAGGCCAGCGTCAGTGCGGTGAGTGCGGCAGGATCAATCTGCGTTTTCATCAACGCGGTGAAGATCAGGCAGGGCACCGCCAGCGTTGTTGCCAACTGTGTGACAAAATTAATCCGGTACTCAAATCCCAGTTTGACCCAAGTAAATCCAACTGCGGCCAACAAAAATACAGGGGCGACAATCTCCAGCACCGTCAGTGTCAAGTTCACAGACTGTTTCCTTTAAACAAGCTTCAATGATTGGACAAAATGTCCTTGTTTCGGGTAGAAACGAAAGGTAGGGAGCGCATTGCAATGATTAGAACGCGCGCAAAATATCACCTGGGCCAGGTCGTCCGTCATAAGAAACATCCTTTCCGTGGGGTGATTTTTGACGTCGATCCTGAATTTGCAAATACCGAAGAATGGTATGAGTCGATCCCCGAAGAAAGCCGCCCCGTCAAGGGCCAGCCGTTCTATCATTTGCTGGCCGAGAATGATCAAAGCTATTACGTGGCCTATGTGTCCGAGCAGAATTTGGTTGCCGACTATTCGGGCGAACCTGTCGATCATCCTGATATCCCTGATCTTTTCGGCCCGTTCGAAAACGGCACGTACCCGCTGCACTTCCAGCTGAACTGAAACGGGGACGCCCTGAGGCATCCCCGCATGATCCGTCAGTAGCCCAGCGCGCAGCCGTCTTTGCGCGGATCGGATGCACCTTCCAGTACACCGCTTTCGTGGATCTTGATCGTTTGCGCGCCGCCAATGGCTGTACGCGGAATCTCCACCTTGTGACCCATCGCCGACAACTCGGCGCGGACGGAATCAGTGTAGCCACGTTCGACGCTCAGCACGCCCTTGTCGGTGAACGCACGCGGGGCGTCGATGGCGGTTTGCGGGTCCATCCCGAAATCCACGAGGTTGCTGGCAAAGCGTGCATGCCCGCAAGGTTGATACGCACCGCCCATCACGCCGAACGGCATGATTACGCGGCCATTTTGCCGTATCATGCCCGGAATGATCGTGTGCATCGGACGCTTGCCGCCTTTGAGCTCGTTCGGGTGGCCTTGCTCCAGTGTAAAGCCCGCGCCGCGATTCTGCATCAGCAATCCGAACTTGTCCGACGCCAGCCCCGAGCCGAAGCCGTGGAAGATCGAATAGATCAGCGAGACGGACATCCCGTCACCATCCACAACGGTGATATAAATCGTGTCCTTGTGTACCGATTCGCTAAGCTCGGCGGGGCTTTGCATCGCCTTGGCTGGATCAATCAGCGCAGCGAGCCGTTTGGCGGTATCCATCTCCAGCATATAATCTGCACGGGTTGTGTAATCGCTGTCTGCAAGGAAACGGTTGCGTGCGTCATAGGCCAGCTTGGCAGCCTCTGCCTCGATATGTACGCGCTGTGCGCCAAGCGGTTCCATGCCCGCAATGTCGAACTGTGACAGGATGTTGAGCATCAACAGCGCGGTGGCGCCTTGACCGTTCGGCGGATGCTCGACCACCTCAATATCCTTATAGGCGGCGGCGATGGGTGTCGTGGGGGTGCAACTGACAGCGGCAAAATCATCCGCCGTGTGCTTGCCGCCATTGGCGTTCAGAACGGCCAGCATGTCCTCGGCCACCTCGCCCTTGTAAAACGCGTCGCGTCCATCTTTGGCGATCCGGCGCAGCACCTCGGCTTGACCGGGAGCGCGGAAAATCTGGCCTGCCTCAGGGGCTTTGCCGTCCATCAGATAATGTTCCCGCGCACGCCCTTGCAACGTGCCTGCATCATTGGCCCAGTCAAAGGCCACGCGTGGGGCGACGACCACGCCCTGCTCGGCATAGCGGATCGACGGCGCTAGAATCGCATCCAGCCCGATCTTGCCGACTGTTTCCGACAGATGGCAGAACGCATCAATCGCCCCCGGAACTGTCACCGCATGAGCGGATCGCAAAGGCACTACAGTCTCGCCCGCGTCGCGCAGATCGGCGGCATTGAGGGAAGCAGGCGCCCTGCCGGAACCGTTCAGCGCATGCACCTTTTCACTGCCGCCTTCGGACCACAGCACAAAGCAATCGCCGCCGATACCAGTCATCTGTGGTTCGCAAATTCCCAGCAGAACGGCGCCGGCAATCGCGGCGTCCATTGCGTTGCCGCCGCGTTCCAGCACATCAATTGCCGCCTTAGCGCCCAAGGGGTGCGATGTGGCACACATGCCACCTGTCGCCAAAACCGGCGACCGGCCGGGAAGTTGGAAGTCACGCATTTTCAAAAGCCTCACTCAATCATATGTTCGCGCAAAACCTATCGGGTTCACGGGCGGGCGCAATCATAATGAGACACTGTGATGCGGATCGTGGTGAGAGAGGTGTTAGTGCCCCGGCGCCTCGTACTGGGTGGGGGCAATTAAACGCGGCGCCGGGGGAAGCTATATGCAGCTACAAAACTGTATATGATGGTCAAGCGTGGCGGAAGTGTGATCTTACAGGGGCATCTGTGGGGTATTGCCGTGACCTCAATGTGTGGGCCAGACCTAAAGCCCTACAGCCAGCCGCAGTTTAAGGTGATTGCGCCCGTCTTGCCGCGCATAGAGGACATCCTGTGCCAGCGTGTGGATCATGAACCACCCGAAGCCCCCCTCGGGTAACTCAGGCATTTCCACATCAACCACTGGCGGGCGCGGGTGCGGCGCGACGCCATTTGGCATTTTTGCACCCTCATCAATGATGGTCACCTCCAGTCCGCGTGGGTCATGGTCTGCCCTGATTTCGATCTGCGTATCGTTTCCGGTCTGCGCCAGCGCATGTTCGACAATATTGTTCAGCACTTCTGCCAACACCAGTTCGACTGTGTCGGTCTCGTCTTCGTTGAGGCCGAGCGGAGACAGCTGTGCGAGTGTTTGCGCAATTGCGTCACGCACACCGTCCTCCGCCCCCGTGAACGAGATGGTAAAGCTGTCAAATGGCGTGCGTGGAGGTATCACGGGCTTTTGCATCCTGCTCGACGATCACGCCATTTTGGCCAGCGCGGCCTCGACCGTGGGGTAGACGCCAAAAACTGAATCCATACGCGTCAGGCGGAATACCTTGTCAACGGCAGGAGTCAGCCCCGCCAGAATCAGCCGACGGTCCGGACCGAGGATTTTCATCGCCGCAACAATCGCGCCGAGTCCGCTTGAATCAATGAAAACCACATGGTTGAGATCCAGCAATACGGGATCACTGCCGCCTTCTGTTATTTCGCGCATGCGATCCTTGAAGGCGAGCGCTAGCTGCGCATCAATACGCTGCTCCTGAACCGTGACAATCAGAATGCCGGGTTCGGTTGAGCTGGTGAGTTCCATGATATACTCCTGCAAACATTGCGTGCGACCCCTTGCTAAGGTCAAATGCCTAAGAAGATGTAAGCACCTAGAAACTTGGAGAAGAATTATGCGCAAAGTGGTTATTGCCGGAGCGTCACGGACGCCGATGGGCGGATTTCAGGGTGAATTTGCGGATATGACTGCCGCACAATTGGGCGGTGCCGCCATCCGGGCGGCCTTGGCGGGCGCAGGTCCGGCAGAGGTGCAGGAGTTGTTGATGGGCTGTGTTCTGCCTGCAGGTCAGGGTCAGGCGCCCGCGCGACAGGCAGGTTTTGCCGCCGGTCTGGGCGAGGAAGTTCCCGCCACAACCCTCAACAAGATGTGCGGAAGTGGCATGAAGGCCGCGATGATCGCCTTTGATCAGATCGCGCTGGGCCACACCGATGTGATCGTTGCAGGCGGTATGGAGAGCATGACCAACGCCCCCTATGTCCTGCCCAAAATGCGCAGTGGCGCGCGGCTGGGTCATGCGGCCGTGATTGATCACATGTTTCTCGACGGGCTGGAGGACGCCTATGACAAGGGCCGCCTGATGGGCACCTTTGCCGAGGATTGCGCAGAAACTTTCCAATTCACCCGTCAGGTGCAGGACGACTACGCGCTCGCATCGCTCAGCCGCGCGCTTGAGGCCGAAAAATCCGGCGCTTTCGCGGATGAGATCACTCCGGTCGAGGTAGTCTCGCGCAGAGGCACCGTCATTATTGGCGCAGACGAACAACCCAAAACCGCGCGCCCCGATAAAATACCCCAGCTCAAACCCGCCTTCCGCGAGGGCGGCACGGTGACGGCGGCCAACTCGTCGTCCATCTCTGATGGCGCAGCTGCGCTTGTGCTGGCCTCCGAAGACGCAGCCAAGGCCCAAGGCCTTACGATACGCGCGCATATCGTGGGCCACGCGAGCCATGCCCAGGCCCCGGGCCTCTTCACAACTGCCCCCGTCCCCGCAGCGCAAAAACTGCTGGAGGGGATAGGTTGGAAAAAAGAAGACGTTGATCTGTGGGAGGTTAACGAGGCTTTCGCGGTCGTCCCTCTGGCCTTTATGCATGAAATGGGCCTGTCCCACGACATCGTCAACGTGAACGGCGGCGCCTGCGCGCTGGGCCATCCTATCGGTGCCTCCGGCGCGCGGATCATGGTAACCCTGCTCAATGCGCTGGAAAAACGCGGGCTAAAACGCGGCATTGCTGCCATCTGCATCGGCGGCGGTGAAGGAACAGCTATCGCGATTGAACGGGTCTGAACCCCCGCTTCATTGTGCCTCTAAACTCAACTTGGCCCTTCAGGGCCACTTCCAACAGATGAAACACATCATGACCGTCGATTATCCCACCCTCGCCAAAACCATCGCTTCCTTGACCGAAGGAGAGGATGACCCAGTGGCTCTCATGGCCACTGTCGCTTGTGAAGTGCATCACAGCGACGAGCGCTTTGACTGGACCGGTTTTTACCGTGTCACAGCGCCTGAAATCCTCAAGATCGGGCCGTATCAGGGCGGCCATGGCTGCCTTGTGATTCCGTTCTCTCGCGGCGTTTGCGGAGCGGCGGCGCGGACAGGGACGGTCCAACTCGTCGCGGACGTCGATGCGTTTCCTGGCCACATTGCCTGCGCCAGCTCGACACGGTCGGAGCTGGTGCTGCCGGTATTCGGCGGGCAGGGGCAGCTTCTGGGCGTTTTTGATCTCGATAGCGACCAGCCTGACGCCTTTACACAGTCTGATGCCGACGCACTGTCCAAAATTTTAGCGGAAACTTTCAAAACCGTGAAATAATTATAGATTATTTCACGGCGCTCTGACAGGATTCTGCGAGGGTTCCCGAAACAGAGATTCGCGGCACCAATAATTTCAACCTGTCAGAGGACCTATGCGCCAGGATCTGCCACATGCGTCCCACACTCTCGGCGCTGATCTGCGCGCCCTGCGCCGCGCGCGCGGGCTGACGTTGGTGCAAACGGCGGAAGCGCTCGGGCGATCTGTCGGCTGGCTTAGCCAGGTCGAGCGGGACAAATCAGATCCCTCTATTTCCGATTTGCGGCAACTGGCAGGTCACTACGATGTCCCCGTTTCTATCCTGTTCCGTCATGAGGCTGCGCCTTTAAACGAGGCAGGATTTATCGTGCGGGCAGGGGCGCGCAGACCCATCGGATCTTCTACCGCCGGTCTGGTGGAGGAGCTGCTCTCCCCCGATCTGACCGATGATTTCGAGGTGGTCCATTCTACCTTTCTGCCCCACAGCCGCATCAGGGATCTCGTTACCCGCCCAACGCAGGAGGTAGGCTATATCCTGTCCGGCACGCTGGAGATCGAGATTGCAGGTACTACCCACATCCTCACCACAGGTGACAGTTTCCGCGTGCGCGGTGAACCGTTCCGCTGGGCCAATCCGGCCGCTGATCCCGCTGTGGCGATCTGGGTCATCGCGCCGCCGGTGTATTGATGAAAGTGTATCAATATGAGCTTTGAGGCATGGACCGTATTCGCGCTTTTCTGGGTGATATTCGTGACCACGCCCGGCCCAAATGCCGTCAACTGCATCAACAACGGGATGAACCTCGGAATGCGCCGCGCCATGGTGGGCGTGCTGGCTATTCTCACGCAAGCCTCGCTGTTTTTGCTGCTGTCGGCGCTGGGCGTGACCACGTTGATAGCCGCGTCGCCTACAGCGTTTACGGTAGCCAAGCTATTGGGCGCGGGGTTCCTGATCTATCTGGGCATCCGCGGCTGGATCACGGCGCGGACGTTGGTCAAGCTGGAGGCACGGCCAGCGCGGTCCGTCTATCTGCGCGCACTTGCTATCGCCACGATCAACCCCAAAAGCGTCGCGGGATATCTGGCAGCCTTCAGCCAGTTTGTGCAGCCTGATGTGCCGATCTGGGACCAGATGGTGGTGATCATGCCTACTGCGCTTACGCTCACCGCGCTCAGCTACACTGGCTTCACGGCACTTGGCGCGGGCCTTGGGCGCGCCGCGCTGGGTGCTGTCTTCAATGTCTGGGTGCGCCGCGTCATGGCGGTGTGCTTCATCATTTACGGCCTGCTTCTGGGCAGTGCCGCTACGCCATCGCGGGGATAGAACATGCTGAACGGCTCCTGCCTGTGCGGCGCAATCACTTTTACGGCGGATGGCCCAGCCCGTGATCCTGCGGCCTGCCACTGCACCCAGTGCCGCAAACAGTCAGGGCATTATTGGGCAGCTGTTCAAGTCATGGATGACACACTGAGCATCACCGGCACGCCACGCTGGTACGCCTCCAGCCCAACGGCCAAACGCGGATTCTGCACCACCTGCGGATCGTTTCTGTTCTGGAAGGGCGAGGGGGACCCCGACACCGGTATCGCCCTCGGTGCGCTGGATGGTCCCACAGGCCTGCGGCTGGAGCGCCACATCTTCACTGCTTACAAAGGTGATTATTACGACATTACGGACACTGTCCCCCAGGAGGAGCAAGAAACATGAGTGATTTCCCGACAACAGCCCGTGTGGTGATCATAGGCGGCGGCGTGGTGGGGACCTCGACGCTCTATCATCTGGCAAAGGCGGGTTGGACAGACTGTGTCCTGCTGGAGAAAAACGAGCTGACCGCAGGCTCGACATGGCACGCAGCGGGTAACTGTCCGAACTTCTCCAGCTCCTGGGCCGTCATGAACATGCAGCGCTATGGGCTTGAGATGTACCGTACGCTTGGTACGGATGTGGACTATCCAATGAACTACCACGTTACGGGGTCCTTGCGTCTGGCGCACAGCAAAGAGCGGATGATGGAGTTCGAGCGGGTCGCCTCGATGGGTGCCTATCAAGGGCTGGAAATGGGCATGCTCACACCCGCCGAGCTGAAGGAATACAATCCCTTCATGGAAGTCCATGACCTGCAAGGTGGCATGTGGGACCCGCTGGACGGAGATATCGACCCGGCGCAACTGACACAGGCATTGGCCAAAGGCGCGCGCGAGGCAGGTGGGCGGATCGAGCGGTTCTGTCCTGTGATCGGCCTTGACCGCGATGGTGATGAATGGATCGTGAAGACCGAGAAGGGCGAGATCCGCGCCCAGTACGTTGCCAACTGTGCAGGCTATTACGCGCAGCGCGTGGGCGAGATGTTCAAACCCTTCGGCGGGCGTACTGTGCCGATGGTGGTGATGTCCCACCAGTACTTTCTGACCGGCCAGTTGCCCGAACTTGAGGCATGGACCAAGGAGAAGGGCCACAAGATGCCGCTCGTGCGGGATGTCGATATTTCCTATTACCTGCGGCAGGATAAATACGGCCTCAACCTTGGCCCGTACGAGCGGAACTGCAAGGCTCATTGGGTTACGCCAGAGGACCCGATGCCCGAGGATTTCTCCTTCCAGCTTTATCCCGACGATCTGGAGCGTTTGGAGTTCTACATCGAGGATGCCATGGCACGGGTGCCGCTGCTGGGGCAGGGCGGTGTGGAACGCAACATCAACGGTCCTATTCCTTACGCCCCAGACGGCTTGCCGATGATCGGCCCGATGCCTGGCGTGAAAAACGCGTTTGAAGGACATTCATTTACTTTCGGCATTGCGCAGGGTGGGGGCGCGGGAAAGGTGCTGTCGGAATGGATCATGCATGGTGAGACGGAACTGGACATGTGGGCCTGTGACCCGCGCCGCTATACCGGCTACGCCGATCACGACTACACGCTGGCCAAGGCGCTGGAGACCTACGGCCACGAATACGCCATGCACTTCCCGCATCACGCATGGCCTGCAGGTCGCGACAAAAAGCTATCGCCGGTCGATGCAAAAGTACGCGAGCTTGGCGGCCAGATGGGTGCCTACAACGGCTGGGAGCGGGCAAACTGGTTCGCCAAGCCCGGCGATGACACCTCCGAGGAGGCCACCCAGACATGGGACCGCAATGGCCCGTGGGCACCGCGCATCAAGGAAGAAGTCGAGGCCGTGCGTGACGGTGTGGGCGTGCTGGATCTTCCCGGTTTCTCGCGGTTCAACCTGTCAGGGGCAGGTTCCGCAGAATACTTGCGTGGCAGGATCGCAGGCGCGCTGCCCAAGATTGGCCGCATGAACCTCGCCTACTTCCCTGACAGTCGTGGCCGCATCCTGACCGAAATGTCGATCATGCGCCACGACGAGGACTCCTTTACCCTTATCACCGCCGCGACCGCGCAATGGCATGACTTCGATGTGCTGAAGAAAAACTTGCCCGACGGGCTGCGCCTGACGGACCACACGGAAGACTACTCGACCCTGATCGTGACCGGCCCTGAATCCCGCGCACTGTTCGAGGCGATGGGCACACAGGCTGACCTGTCCGCATCGTGGCTGTCCATCCAGCCCGCAAAGGTGGCAGGTATCGAATGTGCGTTGGCGCGCGTCTCCTTCGCGGGTGAATTGGGGTGGGAGATCCATGCGGCGATCGCAGACATTGCAAAACTATACGCTAGCGTATTGAGTGCCGGGGCGACCCCCTTCGGGATGTATGCGCTGAATGCGATGCGGATCGAAAAAGGCTACCGCGCGTGGAAGGGAGATCTGTCAACGGACTACACGCTGCTGGAGGCGGGGCTAGACCGTTGGGTGAAAACGGACAAGCCGCAGGACTTCCCCGGCAAAGCCGCGCTGATCCAACAACAGAAGGACGGGATCAAGAAGCGCTTTGTCACGATGATTGTCGAGGCAGGTGATCAGGACGCGCCGTATATGTCGACCGTCTATCACGACGGCAAAGTCGTGGGCGAGACGACCAGCGGCGATTGGGGGTACCGCGTGGACAAATCCGTCGCCCTCGGCACCATCAGTGCCGACCTTGCCGTGGCGGGGACCGAACTTGAGATCAACATCTTCGGACGCATGTGCAAGGCGACTGTGCAACCAGACCAGCCCCTGTGGGATCCGGCAAACGAAAGACTGCGCGCATGAGCAATATCACTTTGCTTGACGGCTCCATCGGGCAAGAACTGGTCAAGCGCAGTACGGCACTTGCCACCAACCTGTGGTCCACCAGTGTCATGATGGACCAGCCCGATCTGGTGCGGGGCGTGCACGCGGATTACTTTTCCGCAGGTGCCACTATTGCCAGCACAAATACCTACGCAGTCCACCGCAACCGGCTGGCGCGCGCAGGGATCGAAGACCGTCAGGCCGAACTGATCACCACCGCCGTGGATCAGGCGGTCATCGCCCGCAATGCTCATGGGTCAGGTCGGATCGCGGGTACGATGGGCCCGCTTCTGGCCACTTACCGCCCCGATCTTTCTCCCGATGTGGGGTTGGCGTCCGAGGGCTTTGCCGAGATGATCACACTGCTGGGCGACCGCGTTGACCTCCTGTTGGCCGAAGCGGTCTGTTCTTTGCAAGAAGCCGAGGGCATCTTTCAGGGCTATGTCGCCTCGGCTACGGATAAACCGCTGTGGATGGCTTTCTCTGTCGATGATCAGGATGGCACCAAGCTGCGCTCGGGCGAGCCGCTGTTTATCGTGACGCAGATGCTGCACCATTATCAGCCTGCTGCGGTCTTGCTCAACTGTTCGACGCCCGAAGCGATCACGCAGGGGCTTCCTATTCTGACGGATTGCGGATTGCCGTTTGGCGGCTATGCCAACGGATTCACCATGATCACCGACGCCTTCAAGCAGGACGCGCCTACTGTGGACGCACTTCAGGCACGGACCGACCTGACCCCGGACACCTATGCAGACCATGTGATGAACTGGGTCAGTGCGGGTGCGACGATCGTGGGTGGCTGTTGTGAAGTCGGCCCCACCCATATCGCTGAAATTGCCCGCCGCCTGCGCGCTGCGGGTCACACACTCGTCTAGAAAGGTTGCCCCATGGCTGATGTTCCTTCCCACGCGCGCGTCGTCATCATTGGCGGTGGCGTGATTGGCTGCTCCGTTGCGTATCACCTCACCAAGCTGGGGTGGAAAGACGTCGTGCTGCTGGAGCGCAAGCAGCTGACCTCTGGCACCACATGGCATGCGGCGGGCCTCATCGCTCAGTTGCGCGCATCCAAAAATATGACCAAGCTCGCGAAATACAGCCAGGAACTCTACGGCAGCCTGGAGGAGGAAACGGGCGTTGCCACAGGCTTCAAGCGCTGCGGCTCTATCACCGTGGCGCTGACCGCAGAGCGGCGCGAGGAGATTTTCCGACAGGCCGCCATGGCACGGGCCTTTGGCGTGGATGTAGAGGAAATCTCGCCCAAGGAGGTGCTGGAGCGCTACGAACATCTCAATATTGAAGGCGTCACCGGTGGTGTCTATCTGGATAAGGACGGGCAGGGCGATCCGGCCAACATTGCGCTGGCACTTGCCAAAGGGGCGCGGCAACGTGGCGCGCGTGTGATTGAGTGGACCGCCGTCACGGCCATTAAACGCGCAGGCCGCCGCGTCACCGGCGTGGACTGGCAAAGCGGCGAGGAGACCGGCCACATCACCGCCGATATGATCGTGAACTGCGGCGGCATGTGGGGGCATGGGGT
>Ga0163215_100321_pt1 | contig 96690 bp, 96 predicted proteins | sample SynspAceP_FD_185934 | JGI IMG/M metagenome (GOLD analysis project Ga0163215, IMG submission 185934) | Saline lake microbial communities from Ace Lake in Antarctica - Synechococcus sp. Ace-P (Hybrid Assembly) | ecosystem: Environmental > Aquatic > Non-marine Saline and Alkaline > Saline | place... | reverse complement strand
ACCATTAATCCAGATTTTAATAGATCTACTATCATAACCTTGAATTCATTATCATACTGTTTTGCCATAATTCAAATATACTTATTACGGACTCTATAAATTAGTGCCATCAAAGGTAGACACTCCAAATGACGCCGACACCGACTATGAAATATCGACAATAAAACCGCATGTCGAAAATATTCTAAGGTCATATCAACTTAAAAAAGGGGAACAAAGATATCTGGATTATGACGACCTGCTCTTGGTTGTTTCTACACAGTTGAGAACTAACCCTGAAGCGCGAAACATTCTTTCTCAACATCTGGATTATCTATTAGTGGATGAAATGCAGGATACCAATCCGTTACAATATAACATAAAAGTTTGCCGGCAAAATCCACGTACAGTTTATCGCCCGGTCTATGGTCCAATACCATGGATGGTTTGCCACTGCGCAAGTATTGCCGGATATGGTAACAGAACTGGGCGTAGCTGTAAGGATCTGGGTTGCCTACTCTATATTCATCCCATAGCACCTGTCGATTGACACCTGTTTTCTTAAGTTCCTTACGGAAATAATCCAATTGGGGTTTAAGTCGATCGTACCGTTCATCCTTATAGGCGGGGTTCCCAGGATTTAATTTCCCCTCTAGTACCGGATCCTCCAAAGCCAACAAGACTTCCATTAAGAGATTGGTCGCTTTAGCTTTTTGAATGTAGTCTTTCACGGTGTTCTTGCTCACCGATAAGGTCCTGGCAATGGTTTTAAATCTTTTACCCTGGCAGTGCAGGCGAAGTATTTGTTTTACTTGACTCATTGGTTTTGGTTTTCCGGCCATTAGTTACCTTTTTGATGATATCCATCAAATAACCAAAACCAGAAAGAAAATAGCTAGGGGTCAACATGCTCCAGAATAATTTTAAAATCTAGCTATCTTCTTTTTCGAAGGGGGGTCAGCATCCGCCAGAACGGCAGCTACCTATTAATTAGGCTTTAGAGGGGTCAGCATGCTCCAGTATATCCAGTATAGCTGATGTTCTTAACATATATAAAATTTATCTGACTTTAAATTATATGAATTTTATATATCTTACTTGGCAGAGAAATACGATACGAAACTTTATATAATTGTTGTGGCAATTTAAAAAGCAAAAGATGTTATCAAATAGTAGAACCTTATTGGAGGATATTTCAGAAGCAAAACTCTATGGCTATTTGGAGGAGTTTATGTTCACAGATGGTAAATTAATTGGTAGAGTTAATAATAAATCCTATCAAAAAGATGAGTGTGTCTTGATAGAATATTGCATTCACGAAGCAATGAGTGCCCCTTCAGATCGATCTATTTTGTTCCTGATTGAATGTGTTGATGGCACTAAAGGTTGTCTGAGCAGTGTCTATGGCATATATGCCGATTCAGAATTAATAGATTTTTGTTCATCACTAAAAAAGAAAAACTAAATTAAAAAGGCGAACGGAATTATATTTCGTAATCCAATAATTTAGCCGAAAAATAATTTAACATTTTTTCTACTTGAGAATGTTTATTTTCCTCTTCTTTTATATCTGTGAGCTTTGGTAAATGCTTGGCAAAATAGAGGTGGTCATTGGACATTTCAAATAAGCTGCTGGCCAAAGCATATGGATACTCAAATTTGGGACTGATCTCTAAAATTACTTCGGCAACCCTTGTTATCAGTTGTTTGTAATTTTTAAAAAAACCTTTTCCGTTTTCCTTATCCACTTCTTTAGTTCTATAAGCTTTAGTTCCTTCCGCTATCACGATATTGTGAAGTTTGTTTTCGTCAATATACTCGGTGCTCGGATTATCCACAGATGCCGAAACAAATGAATTGATGATTATTTTAAGTTTTTTTTTCGGATCATCAATATTCACTGTATTTATTTTAATGAGATAGGCTACCCATTGCCAATACCAAGAAACCAAATAGATGAGCAATGAGTGTTTATTTTCAAAATAACGATACACTGAAGCTTCCGTTGAGCCCATTTCCTGGGCCAGTTTCTTAAAGTTGAAAGCTTCAAAGCCCATTTCTTCAATCAACAAAATACTATGTTTTATAATATTTCGTCCCAATGGGGAGTCCTGCGGGTCTTTTAAATAGATGCCTTCATTCAAGGATATTCTAATTTCTACTGACATAATTTCGAATATTATAATGAACAAAGTTAAACAATATAATATGAAAGTTATACAATACTAATTTATATTTTTACTTTATTAACAATAGTATAACTATTATTAATAAAAGTATATGTATATTTGTAATCAATAATTAAAAGTTAAATAAGGAAATAATAAAAACCATATTACCATTTGTCCAACGGAAAAGTAACCTTTTTCAAATAATGGAGTTTTAAGGGTGGTCAAAGCAATGTGTTAGCACCAAATTAATCGAAACAATAAATTTTTCATAAATATGAACATAACATTAAAAGAACTCAAAGACATTTATTCGGAAAGCTGTATAACCATTATTTTAAATACACATAGAACAAGACCTGACAACGAAAAGGACTCAATAACCTTAAAAAATCTCTGCAAGCGAGCAGAAGAAAGGTTATTGGCTGATGAGAGCAAAAGGGATGCTGAAAAACTGATACAGCGAATACAGGAATTGGCATCCCAAATAGACCATAGACACAACTTGGAGGGCTTGGTTTTATTTGTAAACGAAGACATTGCCGAATACATACGCTTGCCTATTAAAGTAGAAGACCGTGTGTTGATAGACCACACCTTTGCCACGAGAGATTTGGTTAGGTCTTTGCATCAAGCGGCAAACTATTTTATTCTTGTATTAAGCCAACAAAAAGTCAGACTCATAGAGGCTTTCAATAATAAGGTTGTAAAGGAATATGATAACAGTTTTCCTATGGAAAACACCCAGTTTTATTCCACCAACAAAGCTGAACTATCGAATGCAAGTAGGCAGACCAGTTTGATTGCTGAATTTTTTAATAGAGTTGAGAAAGAAGTAAATAAGGTGCGAAAAGAAAATACACTTCCGGTACTTATTTGTTCCGAACAAAGTAATTATCACGAATACCTAAAGGTAGCCGACCAAAAGCAAGGTGTTTTCGATATATTTTTGAACAAAAACAGATTGGATGAAAAAGCACACCCCATAGTAGAAGATGCTTGGGAAATAGTTAAAGAGCATCTCATTGAAAAAAACAATGCTCGAAAACAAGAATTGGTAAAGGCGGTTAGCAGCGGTAAATATTTAAGCGATGTTAATGATATTCACAGAGCAATTCTTGAAGGAAAGCTACGAACGTTATTTATAGAAGAAGGATTGTTCCAACCAGGAATAATGGAAGGCAATACAATCAAATTTGTATCAGAAGAAGAGCGAGCCCAAAAAGCTGTTACGGACGATATTTATGACGAGCTGATTGAAATCAATATGAACTATGGAGGCGATGCGGTTTTCTTGCCAAAAGGCGATTTATCCGATTTCAATGGTTTTGGAGCTATAACTCGATATTGATAAAAACTGATGGTACATTCTAAAATGAAAAAACAATTTTTTTTATGGGCTTTGCTCTTGCCTTTTGTGGCGATTGGCCAAGACAGTAATTTCGGAAACTGGATAATCTATTTTGGTAATAAAAAAATTGATAACAAATGGAACTGGCACCATGAAGTACAATACCGAAACTATAATGCCATTGGCGATCTTGAACAATTGTTATTGAGAACTGGTTTGGGCTATAATCTAACTGAAAACAATAATAACTTGCTTTTGGGCTACGGTTATATTTTAAGTGAAAATTACATTGGCACTACCGATGAAAAAAACGCAGTTAACGAGCATAGAATATACCAACAGTTTATTACCCGACAGCAAATAAGCCTTGTTAGCGTTCAGCACAGGTATAGGTTTGAGCAACGTTTTGTAGAAGACGATTTTAAGCTTCGCTTCCGCTATTTCTTGGGACTTAACGTGCCATTGAATAACGCTGAAATAGTTGATAGAACGCTTTACTTTTCTGTTTATAACGAAATATTTCTGAATACGAAAAACAACGTTTTTGACAGAAACCGTCTCTATTCGGGCTTGGGATACAAACTGAACAATTCCTTAAAGTTTGAAATTGGTTATATGAACCAATTTCTCGCAGGAGGGAAAAATCGAGATCAATTGAACATAATTACCTTTTATAATTTTTAACAAAATAAAAAAAATATGAAGACACAATCAAAAGAAACCCAGGACAATCTTACCCCCGAGCAGGCTTTTAAAATTCTGAAGGATGGTAATCAGCGATTTGTAAACAATTTAAAAGCAAACCGTAATTTATTGCAACAAGTAAACGAAACAAGTACAGGACAATTCCCTTTTGCAACCATTTTAAGCTGTATGGATTCTCGCACTTCGGCGGAACTGATTTTTGACCAAGGGCTTGGCGATATTTTTAGCATCAGAATAGCTGGTAATGTCCTAAACGATGACATTTTAGGCAGTATGGAGTTTGGCACTAAAGTGGTCGGCACTAAAATAATTCTGGTGCTGGGTCATACTAAATGTGGTGCTATAATAGGTGCTTGCGATGCCGTAAAAATGGGTAAACTTACTCAACTTTTAAATAAGATAAATCCTGCAATAGATGCCGAGAAGGAAGAAAAAGACAATAGAACTGGTAGTAACGAAAGTTTTGTAAACAGCGTAACCATAAATAATTTACATCTGGTAATGGAGCAAATAAGGAAACAGAGTTCTATAATAACCGATTTGGAAAATCAAGGCAAGGTAAAAATTGTGGGAGGCCTATACGATGTATCAAGCGGAGAGGTAACCTTCTACTAAATGCTTTACTAACTAACTATCGCTAATACATAAATAATAATATGGCAAATAAATTTTATGATTTCAAAAACTTGAAAGGCGACTTATCCGGTGGCGTTGTAGCTGGGGTAGTAGCCCTACCACTTGCACTTGCTTTTGGCGTACAGTCAGGCCTCGGAGCAATAGCTGGGTTATATGGCGCCATAATTTTGGGTATATTGGCTGCTCTTTTGGGTGGCACAGCTACCCAAGCCAGCGGGCCCACAGGCCCGATGACCGTAGTTTCTGCTGCGGTGGTTACGCTTGCAGTAAGTAAATTTGGGGGTATAGAAAGTGCACTTCCTATCATTTTACTTGCCTTTTTTCTTGGCGGAATTTTTCAAATATTATTTGGCATCTTAAGAGTAGGTAGCTTCATCAAGTATTTTCCCTACCCCGTAATCTCTGGCTTTATGACTGGGGTGGGTCTTATTATTATCTTGTTTCAATTATTTCCCTTCTTTGGCCTGAACTCACCAAAATCTACAATTGCTGTTCTGCAAAATTTTCCAGAAATCTTTACGGGGGCCAATATTGCGGCAATTGGTATAGGGCTACTTACAATTGCGGTATATTACCTTTTCCCAAAAATCACCAAAGCGGTACCGAGTACTTTGGTAGCCTTAATAGTGGCTACGCTCGTTGCTTATTTTTTTAAAATAAATGTACCTCTGATAGGCGACATACCGTCCGGATTGCCCGAGCTTAAAGTAGCAGGTTTTTTGAGTATCCCATCGGAGGCCTATGCCTTGATAATTGAGTATGCCATCATATTGGCAGCATTGGGTTCAATAGATTCATTGTTGACTTCGGTTATTGCTGACAATATAACCAAGACCCGGCACAAGAGTAATAGAGAATTAATAGGACAAGGAATAGGCAACGCTATGGCCGCAATGTTTGGCGGCATCCCTGGTGCAGGAGCTACCAAAGGCACGGTTATCAACATTAATTCTGGCGGTAAGACCCGTCTTTCAGGTGCCATCCACGGTTTTTTTCTACTAATTATATTGCTCGGTGCAGGATCATTAGCTGCTTACATACCCATACCTGTGCTGGCAGGTATTTTGATTCCCGTAGGGCTTAATATTATAGATTACAAAGCGTTGAAGCACCTTCTTAAAGTCCCTCGTGCAGATACAGTTGTGCTACTGCTGGTATTGCTCATTACTACTTTTGGTAACCTGATTTATGCGGTAGGTATTGGTATAGTGTTGGCATCTGTGCTTTTTATGAAAAAGATCGGAGATCTGGCAGAGGAACGGACAGAGATAAAATCTTTGGGAGATTCACAACCTGAAACCCTGTGGTCAGATGAACAAACGCTATATGACGAATATAAAAACAGTGTATATATCAAACATCTTTATGGACCTCTCTTTTTTGGTTTTGCCTCCGAGTTTCAATCTATGGCAGATAAGCGTGATGTAAATATAAAAGCATTGATATTAAGGATGGATCGGGTTCCTTATATAGACCAATCAGGGTTATACGCATTGGAAAATGCACTTTTTGATTTGAAAAAGAAGAACACGCCTGTCATTCTCGTCGGGTTGGAAGATCAGCCTAAAGATATGTTACGGGCAATTGGCATAATTCCCAATCTTGTGCAAGAAGAGACCATTTGTCCAGATATTGAAACAGCCTCTAAAGTGTTAAAAAACGTATTAAATCTTTACAAAAAGCAAAAAGAATAAAAATATCATATTATAGAATTGTCAAATTTGAATATTATGAAAAAACCATTTTACATATTCCGATATATCAGTATAATAGCGGTTATTAGTTCCCTTATAGGTTCTTTGTTACTGTTTTTGTAGGTGCTTGGAAAACCTACGGAGCAATTAAAATAGTGCTTTTTGATTATGTCCCAAAAGGAAATGAAGGTTTACTTCCCGTAGACATTGCAACGGTATATTTAATGAAATCATTAGATACATTCCTAATAGCTTTGGTACTTTTCATTTTTGCCTATGGAGTTTTTACACTATTTATTTCTAATAAAATAATAGTGTGGAGGACAATGGGGTCTTAAAATGGATCAGATCACCCAATATCGGACATTTAAAAAATGTACTTGCAGAAGTAATAATTATTATCCTATTTGTTATATTTCTGGAGGTCATAGTCGAAAATGTGAACAATTTGAAATGGGAATTTTTGATAATTCCAATCTCGGTTCTTCTATTAGCACTTGGATTGAAATTTTTAAAATTAGATAATGATGGGGGATCTTAAAACTATTTAAGGCCAGCATGTAATATCTGGCGTAATAGGCATCATAGGGTCCTTGAAATCTAGCTTGATCGGTTATTCTATCTTGCTCTTAAGGCAAATAAAAATATAAAAACTTAAAAAAAAACTATGAAAAATTTTAATAACACAATGATTGCCGCTTGCGTAGCGCTCTTACTTTTTGCATCCTGTGAAAACGTTACAAGCAAAGTAGAAACCCAACTCAATCGGCTTAACATCAAGGCCAACCAACTGGATTCGGTGATAGATACCGAAATGGATAAGGTTATGAAGCTGGATTCAGTAATAAATCTAGAAGATCTGAAAATTAAAAAACTAGACTCACTTGTAAAGGAAACTTCATCAAAGTTTGATTCTATATGGAATGTGCTAAAAAAATAACTAATCGGGAAATCGTTTCCGTAATGGAGTTTTTTTTGCAAACCTGAGCGATCTTATAGTGAAGCAAAATTGACTTGGTAGTTTTAGTTCTAAGCCAATTGGTCAATCGGGTTTGATGTATTCCTTGAAGTTTCCTTTTTCGTTTGCGCTCGTTCTACGCGATCTTAGTAAAGATTGTAAGTAGTGATGGTACCGGTTGGCCGGTAGATTTTTTATATAGTTAATATCCGGTCATTTTTTTTGCAAGCGATTTAAGGAGCTGCCAATATTTTCCATTCAAGGGCCTTCGTTTCCCTAAATATTGTAATCCACATTCTTTGAGCTGAATTTCTATATATAAATATATATAGTTTTACAAATAAAATAGTAAAGCTATTATATATATAAATTTAACTATTATTTATTATATATTTACTATTATATTTTTGTTTATTTACTATGTTTACACCAATATTCAAAACAAGAATTATGAAAAAACAGATTAGTACACTTGCAGGTTTTATGGCCTTTACGGTCGCCCTAATTGCCCAGCAACCCGAGACAGAAAAGGTAGAGATCGACAGAAGCCAAATTCGGGTAGAAACAGTTTTGACAAAGGAGGAACAGGACGCACTTTCACCTAGTGAGGTATTGGAAATCTTGAGGGCGGGAAACGAAAGATTTGTTAGAAGTGATCTTACGGCAAGGGATCACTCCATTCAAATTCGCGAGAGCGCCGATGTACAATTTCCCAAGGCCATAGTATTGTCCTGTGTTGATAGCAGGGTCCCTGTAGAAGATGTATTCGATAGGGGCATAGGCGACATCTTTGTGGCAAGGGTAGCAGGAAATTTTATTAACGACGATATTCTTGGAAGTATGGAATTCGCGACCAAGGTGGCAGGGGCAAAATTGGTCCTAATATTAGGTCATGAAAACTGCGGGGCCGTACATGCGGCAATTGACGGTGCAAAGTTGGGCCATATCACAAAAATGCTCCAAAACATTCAACCGGCGATCAAGATATCTACTATCGCCACAGGTCCAAGAAGTTCGCTGAACAGATTGTTGGTTCATGAAGTAAGTGAAAACAACGTCCGAATCGCGATGCAAAAGATTATCAAGGAAAGCCCGTTACTTAAAACAATGGCCGAAAATGGGGAAATTGACATTAAAGGAGCTGTATATGATATGGATACCGGGGTAGTCAATTTTATCAAATAGCAAGAATATCATAAAACCTACCTTTTTTGGGGTAGGTTTCAAATCGGACCTGAACGGTAAAGACAACAGATAGAAATGGATATTGCTATTTTGGAAAAGAAATTACAAGAGGTTTATGATTGCCTGAACAATACAGGTAATATGTCAAGTTCGTTTCTTGAAGGTAAGGACTATGAATATCACACAGCGCTCTAAATCTTTTAAGGAACTTGACTCTGGAAAACATCGACTTAAAGGAAATCCAATCAGGCTTGATCGAGCTCGGGCTCTCCTCTCTCGACACATGTGAGATTAGGTTTCTGAGATCGTTTCACTTACCCTTGGCCTTGTTCGATTAATACAAGGGTTGCCATGGGAATCGATTTACAAAATCCTAATTTGGGGTTTAGCGGAAAATAACACGTTTTCTTTAGTGCCGATCATAATGATCAAACGCTTACAGTATTTATGATAAAATCAAAATTATGGATAGTACGCAGTTAAAAATAATTGAAACGGCAGGAGTGATTATTGGATTTATTTTATTGCTAATAGTGACGGCCAAATTAGTAGATAAGACGGTAAATAACAGTTTGTTGAAAAAGGCAAGAGGCAAAATAATCAAAAAAGCGATTAATTTAACAAACCTCTCAGTTTGCTTTATAATTATCTTAATAATTTGGGGAGTTGACCAGTCAGAATTAGCTGTTTTTGTTGGATCTGTAGTTACGGTCCTTGGGATAGCAATGTTCGCTCAATGGTCAATCCTATCCAATATTACATCCAGTATCATTATCTTCTTCAATCACCCCGTAAAGTTGGATGATACGATTACCATAATTGATAAGGACTACGAAACCGAAGGAAGGGTAAGCGATATTGGTGTTTTTTTTATTATTCTCAAAACAAAGGAAGGAGAGCAAATAACCATACCTAGCAATGTATTTATTCAAAAAATGATAAAACAGAAAACAAATGACTAAATATTTTATAGCCACTCTCATTATTTTGATTTTTGAAAGTTATTCCAATAAATTATTTGCCCAGGAAAAGTTTGAAATGGAAAGTCGTTTAAAACAAAATGACGTTCCATCCAATGCTTTAAATTTTATCGATTCTTTAAGTTTGAAGAATAAAGTAAAATGGTATTTGGAAGAAGGGATAGAAAGAAAAAGTATCGAAGCTAAATTTAAAAGAAGCGGAAAAAAACACAGTGTTGAATTTGATATACTCGGAAATATTGAAGATGTTGAAATTGAAGTAAATAATCCCCGGGGCAAGCCCACGGGGCATTATTGTATTTTGCAAAACAAACCAAATGTTAGAGTAACAACGAAACTCGTTGTGGCTCCTATGTATATTGGTGCTTGAGCTCACGCTCAAGATTACTGCTTTTTTTCGAACGAGGCAAGCCTCGGGGTATTTACCCCTCTAGAATAAATTGGGATGTTTTGCAAACACCAATTAAAGATTCTATAAAGAACCATCTTCAAAATGACTTCAAAAAATATAAAATTGTCAAAACCCAAATACAATATACAGGAAATCAAATGCCGCTGTTTATAAAATTATTATCTGGAGAACCTACTGAAGACTTGACAGTTAAATATGAAATAATAGCAAAGTGCCGTTCTGAAAAAAGTACAGGTTTATTTGAATACCTCTTTACCAATAAAGGACAATTCATTTTAGCATCCCAAATACTGTTTAAACCAAGCTATCATCTTGAATATTAAAAATTCCCATCTTGCATTATTTATTGTGTTCATGCTATTTATAAATTGTGCATCGGCCCAAAGTAGGTATCAGATCGGATTGTTGCCATCAATAAATCTAAATTATAATCTTGAAAATGATTGGTCGCTCAATTCAAAGATAGAGTCTCGCCAACTAATGCGAACAGGAGAGTTCAGTGGCATTGCTGAAAGCGAGTATACATATGTCTTAACAGACCTTTCAATGATTACCGCCAAAAAAGTTGGTCTTAATTCCCGTGTGGCTGGCGGTTATCTTATCAGGGTTCGAGAAGAAAAGTTATTTCATAGATTTATTCAGCAATATACCGTGTTGCAGAGACTTGCTGTCTTTAGGTTAGCACATCGCTTCGCAAGTGACCAAACGTTTTCACTGGATGAAAAGCCCGAATTTAGATTAAGATACCGAATAGCTTCAGAAATCCCTCTAAATGGCGAATCTGTTGATCCAAGGGAATTTTATTTTAAGTTCAATAATGAATACCTCAATAGCTGGCAAGATTCTGACTATGACCTTGAAATACGCTTTGTTCCTCTATTGGGTTATAACCTTAAAAATAATAACAAAATTGAGATGGGATTGGACTATAGGGCAAACTCTTTTTTGAACAATAATACACGTCATAGTTTTTGGGTGAATTTGAATTGGTTTATCGAATTATAAGAAACTGATAAAGATTATTTATGATAATAATTTCTTCCTTATTGCTTTTAGTTGGCTTTTCCGCCTTGATTTTCGGAGCAAATTGGCTGGTCGACGGAGCTTCCTCCCTCGCGAGACAAAACAAAATTTCAGATTTGGCAATAGGCTTAACAATTGTAGCTTTCGGAACATCCGCGCCGGAATTAATAGTGAATTCTGTAGCCTCATATAATGGGCATTCTGATATTGTTTTAGGGAATATTATTGGAAGCAACAACTTTAACCTGTTTATTATTTTAGGAATAGCAGGTTTGGTCTACCCAATTACAATACAATCCTCAACCGCTTGGAGGGAAATTCCTATTTCATTACTAATAACGCTATTGTTTCTAATATTGGCAAACGATTTCTTTTCTACCTCGACTTCAATAATATCCAGACTAGATGGCATTATTCTATTTACTTGTTTTCTCTCTTTTTTATATTATGTATCAAGAAAAATGAAATTAGAAGAAAGTGAGGATAGATCTCATCAAAAAAAATCGAATTATAAGATCTGGGGGTTGATAATTTTGGGGCTTATAGGCCTTTTAATAGGAGGAAAACTTGTTGTAGACAATGGAGTAGCCATAGCGACAGAGTTAGGAGTGGGCCAAAAGATTATAGGCTTAACAATAATTGCCACAGGAACTTCATTACCAGAGTTGGTAACATCTGTAATAGCAGCTATTAAAAGGAAAAGCGATATAGCAATTGGAAACGTAATTGGTTCTAATATTTTCAATATCGTTTTCATTCTATCGATGAGTGTATTTATTAATCCTATTCAATTCAATATCAACTTTAATACCGACATTTTCATATTAATTAGTGGTACAATATTTCTGATAATCGCAATGCTTACTGGAAAAAAAAGAAAGATCGATCGATGGGAAGCGTTACTATTACTTAGTTTTTATTTACTTTATACTGGTTTTTTGGTATGGAAAGAGTTGTAAGAACCCACAACTTCATTGAAAATTTAAATAACCAAATTTTTAAATTGTCCAGTAAAATAAAATTGTATATCTGCAAACACCCCTAAATCGATTGGGTATTTGTATATTTGATTGAATCAAAAGTAGTTAAAAATGGATTGAATATCCGTTTTTACTCATAACCCTGTAATGTTGGCTATTACCTGAACGAATTCGTCTACAAGCTTAATAGGAAATATTTTGGGAAAGGAATATTCGATAGGCTGGTCATAGCAAGCATTACGGCAAGTTGACATTAAAAGGATATACAAAAAATATTTTTTTTGGTATATTAATTCCGGCTCATCCTCATGGAACGCCACAAAAAGAAGGGATTTGCAAAAATATCCCATCATGAAAGTACACTTCTCCTATTTGGCAATTGTCTTGATCCGTAGGGTCAGATTTTTTCACTATACGTAACGCCGAATAATTTTTAAACAATGTAGTGCTCAGATATTATTATTTAAATAATAATGTCTTGTTCATGTTTATAAAAGACCACCGGTTAAGTTGTAAACCTTGGTTTTAAATTCATTGAAATCGGTATAAAATTTATCAAAATTATCCTTGAAAAGTTGATGGTTCTCCACATAAAAGGTTTCACATCTAATGGTATCACATTCAAGAATACCCTTGAGTTTGACCTCATATTGACTTAAGGTTTTCTTTAAATTTTTGACCACCCACCGCAGAACTATAAAGAAGTATATCCGGTTGGAAGAGTTTCCGCGCAGACAAGCCCCTTCGAATCAAAAGTATATGACGAACTTTTTTGAATTTAAGGAGTATCTTTTTCGACTATATAATGATCAAGATTACCTATCCCTATATACCAATATACGTGCCCAAGGTTTTAACGGAAAGTACAGGCCGTTCTGTCATAATATGAACCGGTTTATCAAACCCAAAAAATCCGGGCTACCCAGATTACCACCCATAGAAACCTGGTCCACTTCAAGGCTCTCCTTTATGGTTTTACAACAGAAAGATGCGTTAAATCTAAAAGATCAAAGGTTTTTAGACCTACTCTATAGAAAAGCACCGCAAATCGATGTCTCCGCTGAACTTGCAAGGGATTTTAAAAGTTTATTTATAGGCAAAGTAGAGGGAACCTTAAAAGATTGGCTTGTCCGAGCGCTCGATCCTAAATCAGAACTTCGAAATTTTGCCAAGGGAATCCAAAAGGATTATGATGCCATAAATCAGGCCGTAATAAGCACTATCAGTAATGGACAAGTCGAAGGACAGGTAAACAAACTGAAAAACATCAAAAGGATGATGTACGGAAGGGCTGATTTTCAGCTTTTAAGAAGAATGGTGCTGGCGAGTTCAAATTAATTTGTTTCACCAAAAGTGGTGAAGAACCACCATCACTCCGAAATAGCCAGTTAGAGCAAATGTTTTCTTTAGGTTGAAAAAGGGAGAGTTTATTACCTATGCTGATGGACAAGAAAAGAAGGTTCGATTTAAAGTGCCAGAAATCGCAAGGGAGCTTCCCGAAAATCAGGAACGATTTTCGAAGGAGGATATTGGGGAGAATTATGAACGGGTTTATGAAGAGGCTAGGTCGATTTTTGAATCATTAATTTAAAAGTACATTAAAATAATACTCTATTTATTGAAAATTTAAAAAAAAAGGGTATAAAAATTACAATATAAGATAGAATCTAATCGATTTCCAACCGATCTAGGGAAAGAAAATAGATCAAGAAAACTCTAAATGTAAATTGATTAATTTCTAATGAGATTAACAACCTGCAAATTGAATTAAACTAATGACCTTTTAGAATGAAACGATTTTTGTTTCAGGTTAAGTAATTTAATAAACTCATCAGGGTTATTTAAGTATATTACCTGATTAGAGGTTTCCACAGAATTTTCGATGTTACCACTCCCAGAAACCGCAAGAGTAACTGTGGTATATTTATTAATTGACGATATTAATATTTCTATTTGAGATGCCCTTAACATGGTAAACATGGTCATCATTAAATGGGGTTTGGTAATTTCTAAAACATCCTTAATGTTTTCTAAGGGTACATTCGAACCAAGATAAATGGTTCGCCATCCTAATTCTTTGGCGATATAGTTTGCTAAAAGCAAGCCTATTTCGTGACTTTCAACTTCCATCAAATAGAATACAATAGTCGGACAGCTTTCATCTTTGGAAGGAATGGTATCAATAGCACTAAACATTTTTTGTTTTATAAGGTTGGAGATAAAATGCTCTTGAGCCGGCATGGCTTTGTTTGTTCTCCATAAAACTCCAATATGATTCAGAAATGGATATAAAACGTCCGTAATCGTTTTTAACAAGCCATGCTTGGAAATATTTTTGCTCATTATTTCATTAAAGTCAATTTCGTTCATTTCTAACATACATAAAATCAAGGCATTTAGGTCATCGTGTGGCGTGGTCTCCAAAAGAATTTTTGAAACAACTTCATGTATTTGGGCATCCGACATACCGTCGATTTTAGAAATGCGATATCCATTTCTTGTCAGAATATTAATATTTAGCAATTTTCGAAGTTGCTCATCCGTATAGAATCGGATGTTCGTTGCTGTCCTTTTCGCTTCAATAAAATTATAACGTGATTCCCATTTTCTCAAAGTATGAGCCTTGATACCTGTTATAGATACAATATCAGCCATAGAATAGTTGGTCATATGTAAAAAAGTTAAATGAAAGATTAATTAAGAATCACATCGATTCAAAAGAATGAGATACAAATATGGTTATTTATTATCTCTTTGTCTAAATAAATCATTAAAAAGTTGGACATATTAAAAATAATATATATCATTGTCTAACAATTATTAAATATAGTTAGACAAAATAATTTAAAACTTACATTATGAAAAGAAAATTTAATTACTTATTTATGGTTTTGGTAGTTGCTCTCTTTGCTTACTCATGTAGCAATGATGACAATGCACCAGTTATTGAAAAGGAACAAGAGACAAAAAATATTGTTGAAACAGCTATGGCCACAAATACCCTTAGCAGTCTTGTTGCAGCTTTGTCAAAAGCAGATGAAAGTTCATCTAATGACTTAATTGCCGCACTTAGTGATGAAACAGGGTCGTTTACAGTCTTGGCACCAACAAATGCGGCTTTTGATAACCTATTAAACAGGTTAGACGGATTTGATTCCCTTGAAGATTTTAATTCACAACAATTGCAAGACCTTTTAGCTGGCATTTTATCGTATCATGTTGTTGCAGGAGCTTCTGTTACCTCTGGCGACCTTACAGGAGGCCAGGTAATCACAACACTTCAAGGTGAAACACTTACTGTTGGTTTAAATGGAGGAGTCTTTTTCACCGATGCTGCTGGTGAAGCAGCTGAAGTAACTGCTGCCGATGTTGCAACCAATAATGGAACCGTTCATTTAATAGATAAGGTATTATTACCTCAAGCTACATTAGATGCTTTAGGTGATGTACTTTTAATGTCGATTACCGATTTGGCAATAGCAACTCCTGGTTTAGAAAATTTAGTTGCTGCACTAGTTGCTGCGGATGGAGATTTACCAACAGTTTTGGCAGGCGATGGCCCGTTCACAGTATTCGCGCCTACTAATGAGGCATTTGAAACATTCTTAGCGGATAATAACTTTGCTGATTTAAGTGCTGTACCTGTTGATGTTTTAACTCAAGTATTATTAAACCATGTAGTAAGCGGTAACAATGTATCTACTTCTTTGGAGACCGGATATGTTTCTTCACTTTCTACTGCAGGAGCAGGAGATATGAACTTAAGCATGTTAGTTGATGTATCTAATGGAGTAACTTTAAATGGTGTTTCTAATGTTACAGCTGCTGATAACAAGGCAAGCAATGGAGTGGTACATATTGTTGATGCCGTTATAGGATTGCCAAATATTGTTGACCATGCCGTTGCAAATAGCAATTTAACTGAATTGGTTGGAGCATTAACAGCTGGTGGCAATACGACCTTCACTACTTTACTTTCAGATGACACAACAGACTATACTGTTTTTGCACCTGTGAATGGAGCTTTTGAAGCTTTTAGCAACCCTATGTCAAACGATATAAATAGCATTCTCTCTAACCATGTTATGGTTGGTTCAGCTGCCTTTTCTTCTGGATTAACTAATTCATATGTGAAAACGGCAGCCACGAATGCAGATGGCGACAATTTAAGCATGTATATAAATACGGATGACGGAGTTTCTTTAAACGGAATTAGTAATGTCGCTGCAGCTGATATTGTAGCCACTAATGGCGTTATTCACGCTGTAGATGCAGTTATCGATTTGCCAACTGTAGTAACATTTGCAGTTGCTGATCCAACTTTCTCAACCTTAGTGACGGCCTTAACAGAATTAACGCCGGCTACCGATTTTGCTTCTATTCTATCAAGAACTAATGGTCATGGAGACGGTCTAGATCCAGATTTCACCGTATTCGCACCAACGAATGATGCCTTTGCAGCATTAGCAGCTATTCCTGAAGAAGCTGTTCTTACACAAGTACTATTACATCATGTTGTTAGCGGTGCTAATGTACGATCGGGAGATCTAACCGATGGAATTAGCCCAACAACGTTGGAAGGGGATAATATTACAATTAATTTACCCGGAACAGGAGATAATATTGCTGACATTACAGATGGAGCGGGTAATACCGGTATAGGCGTAATAGTCGCAGATGTTCAAGCAAATAATGGTGTTATACACGTAGTGAATCAAGTTATGATTCCTGACACAACCAATTAGAACTATTAAAATTCTTATGAAAAGGAAAATTTAGTTGGTTGTTCTATAGCATGGACTGGTACTGTAAAAGGTACTAGTATGTGTTATTTTAATACATCTAGATATTAAATTACTATTTTTAATAAATGAACAATAAAAAGATCATTATTATCGGATCTGGATTTTCATCGCTATCAGCTAGTTGTTATCTAGCAAAGGCTGGTTTTGATGTACTTGTATTAGAGAAGAATTCTAATATTGGTGGTAGGGCTCGCCAAAAAAAAAGAGACGGCTTTGTCTTTGATATTGGCCCAACTTGGTATTGGATGCCTGATGTATTTGAAAAATTCTTTGCAGATTTTAGCAAAAAACCATCCGATTATTATGAGCTAGAAAGGTTAGACCCTGCATATGAAGCATATTTTGGTAAAAATGACTCCATCACAATTCCAGGAAGTCTAGAAGAAATATATGCAGTTTTTGAAAAGGAAGAAAAAGGAAGTTCTAAGCATTTAAAAACGTTTTTAAAATCTGCAAAATATAATTATGACGTCTCTATTAATGACTTAGTTTATAAACCAGGTGTATCTCCATTAGAAATAGTAACCCCTGTAACCATTAGTAAAATTACTCAGTTTTTTTCTACCATACGAAACCAAGTAAGAAAAAAGATTAAGAGTAAAAAGCTCATTCAAATATTAGAATTTCCAGTCCTATTCTTAGGAGCAAAACCAGGTAACACTCCGGCCTTTTACAATTTTATGAATTATGCAGATTTCGGTCTAGGAACCTGGCACCCAAAAGGAGGAATGTATAAAATCATAGATGGTATGGTTACTCTGGCAACAACCTTAGGGGTAGATTTTATAACAAATTCCCCTATTAAAGAAATATCAGTTAATGAGCAAGGCGAAGCAATTGGCGTTGTTGTCAATGACACTTTTATGCCAGCTGATATTGTTTTAAGCGGAGCGGACTATCACCATACCGAAACATTACTGCCTAGTAACTACAGACAATATTCAGAGAAATATTGGGACAAAAAAGTTTTTGCACCATCCTCTCTGCTGTTTTATGTGGGGTTAGATAAAAAACTAGAAAACGTAAATCATCATACGCTGTTTTTTGATACAGATTTTGATGCTCACGCAAAAACAATTTATGATACACCAAGTTGGCCAGAAAAACCATTGTTTTATGCTAGTTTTCCTTCCTTAACAGATAACTCTTTTGCACCAGAAGGAAACGAAGCTGCTACTTTTTTAATTCCTTTAGCTCCGGGAATAGAAGATACCTCAGAAATTAGAGAGCACTATTTTAATATCATTATAGAAAGACTTGAAAGTTTAACAAATCAATCTATTAAAAAACACATACTTTTCAAGGAAAGTTTTTGTGTAAATGATTTTATTAAAGACTACAATTCCTATAAGGGAAATGCCTATGGACTTGCCAATATACTAGCGCAAACGGCATTTTTAAGACCAAAAATAAAAAGTAAAAAGGTTAAGAATTTGTTCTTTACAGGGCAATTAACCGTACCAGGACCTGGAGTGCCACCAGCACTAATTTCAGGAAAAATCGCATCAGATTTAATTATAAAAACACTAAAGCAATGAAACAGTTATTTGACGATGTCTCTTATGCTTGCAGTAAATTGGTGACTCAAAGCTACAGCACCTCCTTTACTTTGGCAACCAAAATGTTGTCGCCAAAAATACGCTCAGCCATCTATAATATTTATGGTTTTGTTCGTTTTGCCGATGAAATTGTTGACTCTTTTCATGAGTTTGACAAAGAACAATTGTTACTGAAGTTTGAACTGGAATATTATGAATCTAAAAATGTTGGTATTAGCTTAAATCCTATACTAAATTCTTTTATTCATACGGTTAATGAATATGGTATTTCTGATGACCTTATTCAAGCATTTCTAAATAGTATGAAAGCTGACCTTCACAAAACGGTGTACACTTCTGAGGAGGAATATCAAGCCTACATTTATGGCTCCGCCGATGTAGTTGGTCTAATGTGTTTAAAGGTTTTTGTTAATGGAAACCAGCAAAAATTTGACGAACTCAAAGATGCAGCAATGCGATTAGGATCTGCATTTCAAAAGGTGAACTTTTTACGTGATTTAAAAGATGATATTGAAGTTTTAAGCCGCTCTTATTTTCCTAATATAAATTTAGTGGGCTTAGATGCAAGTTCTAAAGATTTGATTATTAAGGATATTGAAGCTGATTTCGATTATGCATTTAAACACGGAATCTTAAAATTGCCAACGGAAGCTAAATTTGGAGTTTACATGGCATATCGCTATTATTCTCGTTTGCTTAAAAAACTAAAGAAAGTGCCCAGTTCTGAAATCATGAAGTCTCGAGTCAGAATTTCTAACACCATGAAAATAAACTTGTTAGCAAGAAGTTATGTGAAATATAAGCTAAACATAATATAATGGAATTAACTTTTTTATACATACTCTTCTCGCTGAGCATGCATAATAGTATTCCAAATATTGTTACTGAATATCATGAAGTTCAAACAAAGAGTCAAGAATTAACTTTTATAGATAAATATAAAAACAGTAGACAAGTAGCCATTCGTGGATACGTAATTTCATTACAAATAAAACATGCTAAGGATAAATTAATGCCATGGCAAAAACTAAAAGTATTTAACGCCTATACAAACGAATTAGAAGACTTAATTCAGAATCATTCAGAAAATGTACACTTAAGATACCTGAGGTTGGTTATTCAAGAAAAAGCACCTAGTTTGTTGAACTATAATTCTGATATTGAAGGAGATAAATTTTTCTTGGCTGAATTTCTAGCAAAAAAGGACAGTACCGATTATTTAGATACCTATATTATCAAAAACACATCATTATGATTGGTCTTTTATTTTTAATGATAACTGTAGCCACCTTTTTAAGTATGGAGGTCGTCACCTGGCTTACACACAAATTTGTAATGCATGGTTTCATGTGGTATTTTCATGAAGACCACCATCAACCAAAATATGCAAACACTTTTGAAAGAAACGATGTCTTCTTTATCATTTTTGCGATACCAAGTATATTGCTCTTCTATTTTGGTGTCGATGGAGGAATAAATTATTTATTTTTTATTGGTCTTGGGGTTTTATGCTATGGCATTTCTTATTTTTTAATTCATGATGTACTTATTCATCAACGATTCAAATGGTTTAAGTATACTAAAAATAAATACCTGATAGGGTTACGAAAAGCCCATAAAGTTCATCACAAACATTTAGGTAAAGAAGAAGGCGAGTGTTTTGGCATGTTATACGTTCCGTTTAAATACTTTAAAATTTAAAAATGGCACTATATTTCATTTTAAATTTAGCCTCGCTAAGCATTCCTTTGGCATATAGTTTTGAAAAAAAGATGCGATTCATTCAATGGTGGAAAGAGGTGTTTCTGTCTATTTTAATGGTTGCCATATTTTTTATAGTATGGGATATCATTTTTACAAAAAACGGTGTTTGGGGCTTTAATGAAAGCTATTTAGTAGGTTTGAACATTTTTGGTTTACCTATAGAAGAATGCTTGTTTTTTATCTGTATCCCATATGCAAGTATCTTTATTAACTATGCTTTTCAACACTTTTTCCCTAACATTTCATTATCTCTAAAAACTTCAAATGTTTTTACTATTTTATTAATTAATCTATTAGTACTTATTGCACTAACTAATTACAATAAAGTATATACTTTTTATAACTACATTTTTCTGGTGGCATTATTACTTTATAGCCTATTGACTAAGAACAAACAACTTCCCATTTTTTATCTCACTTTTTTAATCATATTAATCCCATTTTTTCTAGTAAATGGTGTTTTAACCGGCAGCTTTATTGAAGAACCCGTAGTATGGTACGACAATAGCGAAAATTTAGGTATTAGACTCGGCACTATCCCTATAGAAGATATTGGCTACGCATTTACAATGCTTTTTGGAAGCATCGTTTTAATAGAAAAATTCAAGAAAATGAATTTGTTTTCAAATAGAAAATCGATGTCATGAGAATATTGCTAACAGGCACAACTGGTTATATTGGCAAACGATTAATTCCTCTATTGTTGGAAATGAACCATAATTTGGTCTGTTGTGTTCGAGATAAAGAGCGGGTGCCAGAAGTGGTTAAAAATAATGAAAACATCACATTAATAGAAGTCGATTTTTTAAAAGAAAACACTTTAAAAGCAATTCCCAAAGACATAGATGCAGCTTATTATTTGATTCATTCTATGTCTGCAAGTACCAAAGATTTTGAAAAATTAGAGAAAAAATGTGCTTTAAATTTTAAGAGTGCAATTGAAACAACACAGGCGAATCAAGTTATTTATTTAAGCGGTATTGTAAATGATAGTAATTTATCGAAACACCTAGCGTCAAGAAAAGAAGTAGAAGACACGTTAAAGTCAAATGTATATTCGCTAACAACTTTTAGAGCAGGAATAATTGTAGGTAGTGGTAGTGCGTCATTCGAAATTATCAGAGATTTAGTCGAAAAATTACCTTTGATGATTGTGCCCAAATGGGTAAACACTAAATCGCAATACATTGCAATTAGAGATGTGTTGGCATTTCTTTCTAAAGCATTAGGTAAGACCGCATTGTACAATAATTCCTATGATATTTTTGGGCCAGAAGTACTTACCTATAAAGAGATGATGTTGCAATTTGCGGAAGTTCGCAAGTTTAAGCGCTACATATATTCTGTTCCGGTGATGACTCCGAAGTTATCCTCATACTGGTTGTATTTCATAACAGCTACTTCTTATAAGTTGGCTATGAGTTTGGTGGATAGTATGAAAGTAGAAGTAATAGGAAAACCGAGTGCTATTAATGAAATTTTAGATGTTAATCCCATAACATACATAGAAGCCGTAAAAAATGCATTTATTAAAATTGAACGGAATAGTAGCATTTCTAGTTGGAAAGATTCATTTGTTAGTGGACGCTTTCATAAAAAACTATCGCAGTATATCGAGGTGCCTGAGTTCGGATGTTTTAGAGATACTAAAAAAAGAAAAGTTATAGATGAAGCTAAAACCATTGAAAAAATATGGTCTATTGGCGGTGAAAATGGGTGGTATTACGGTAATGCGTTATGGAAGCTTAGAGGGTATTTTGATAAACTTGCAGGCGGAATTGGACTGAGACGCGGTAGAACACACCCAACAAAATTAAATGCTGGCGATGCCTTAGATTTCTGGCGTGTTTTATATGCTAACAAAGAAGAAAAGCGCCTGCTACTTTATGCCGAAATGAAATTGCCAGGGGAAGCTTGGTTGGAGTTTAGTATCAAAGAAGGTATGCTGCACCAAAGAGCAGTTTTTAGACCTCACGGACTTTTAGGTAGATTATATTGGTACAGCGTGTGGCCCTTTCACGGACTTATTTTTAACGGTATGATAAATAAATTGGTTCAAGTATAAATAGTGATACTATGAAAAAAATAATAATTGTAGGTGGAAGCAAAGGCATTGGAAATGCTATCGTAAAAACGATGGTAGATGAAAACGAGATTATAAACATTAGTAGAACCCCGTCAGAAATTAATCATAAAAACTTCCGTCAGTTTCAATGCGATGTATTAAAGGATGAATTGCCAGAAATAGACGAAGCAGATACCCTAATTTATTGCCCCGGAAGTATAAATCTAAAACCTATTTCAAGATTAAGCATAGATGATTTTAAGGATGATTTTGAAATTAACGTCTTAGGTGCTGTTGGGGTTATTCAAAAGTATTTAGCTATACTTAAAGAAGGGAATCACCCGTCCATACTTTTATTTAGTACCGTAGCAGTAAAATTAGGTATGCCTTTTCATGCCAGCATTGCAGCAGCAAAAGGTGGTGTTGAAGGTCTTGTGAAATCTTTGGGTGCTGAACTGGCACCAACTATAAGAGTCAACGCCATTGCACCAACAGTTACTGATACTGATTTAGCAGGTAAGTTACTACGTAATGATGCTATGAAAGAAAAAATGGTAGAGCGGCATCCTTTAAAAAAATATTTAAATCCGAATGAGGTAGCTGACATGGCTGAATTTATAATTTCAGAGAAAGCCTCTTCAATTTCTGGTCAGATATTTAACATGGATTGTGGTATCGTATCCCTTAAAATATAATTACGATGAAGTACGCTGTAACCCTTATTATTTTTTTACTCATAAATTTTGGCGCTTTAGGGGTAGGAAGTTGGTTGATGAAAAATGGTCCACAAACCCAATGGTATTTAGATTTGAATAAAGCACCGTGGTCACCACCAGGTTGGGTTTTTGGTGTAGCATGGACAACAATTATGATTTGTTTTTCAATATACATGACCAAACTATATACTATTGATAAATCAGCCCTTGTTATCGGTTTATTTGTGCTTCAAGTAGTACTTAATGTAAGTTGGAATTTTGTGTTTTTTAATCAGCATCATGTTGGTTTGGCACTCATCATTATCATGTTGCTAACATTAGTAATGTTATTTTTTCTAATCGGCTATTACAGTCAGATAAAGTTAATGAGCTTGCTACTACTACCTTATGTTTTGTGGCTTATAATTGCTACATCACTCAATTATTATGTTTACGTAAATAATTAAAACAATGTTTAATCTAATTAAGAAAAAATCAGAAGTAGAAAAACTTAACAATGCTTACAAAAAGATATTGAAAGAGGCACATCGATTGTCTACTATAAACAGAAAAGAAAGCGATACTAAATACGCTAAAGCGGATGAAATTTTAAAACAGATGGAAGTCTTAAAAAATAAATAAATGGCATTTTATCAATTATTAAAAGAACAAAAAGTCAATGGTACTATTGATGAAGTGTGGGATTTTATTTCTTCGCCTGCCAATTTAAAAGTGATTACACCAGACTATATGGGTTTTGATATTACATCAAAAAACCTTCCTGAAAAGATGTATGAGGGTATGATAATCTCCTATCGAGTGAGTCCCGTTTTGGGAGTGAAAACAACTTGGGTAACTGAGATTACACACATACACGATAAACGGTATTTTGTGGATGAACAACGTGTAGGTCCATATGCACTGTGGCACCATCAGCACCTCATTGAACCTATAGAAAATGGAGTTTTAATGAAGGATATTGTGAGTTATGAGCCGCCATTTGGTTTTCTAGGCGCTATTGCAAATAGCTTGATGATACAGAAAAAATTAAAAGAAATATTTGATTACCGCACAACCGCGGTTGAAAAAGAGTTTGGTATTTATGAGTAAAAATAAAATTTCAATTTTTTGGTTTCGGCGTGACTTAAGACTGGATGATAACATGGGTTTAAATATGGCTTTAGAAAGTGGATTGCCCGTACTAGCCATCTTTATTTTTGATGATGAAATTCTAGACAGCTTACCCAAAAATGATGCTCGGGTTTCTTTTATATACAGCGCACTTAAGGAAATTGATAAAAGACTAAAAGAGAAAAACAGTTCATTACTAATTAAAAAAGGAAATATTACTAAAGTATGGATATCACTCATCGCAGAATTTGATGTAAAAAAAGTCTTTTTAATTAGAGATTACAATCCCTACGCTATACAAAGAGACTTAGAAATAAAAGATTTTTTAGAATCAAATAGCATTGAAGTTTTAGATGTAAAACATCAAGTAATTTTTGAGAAGAATGACATTTTAAAAGCAGATGGAAAACCATATACCGTCTACACCCCGTACAAAAACAAATGGCTTGCTAAGCTTAAAGTGGAAGGCATTAATGGACTTGCAACAAAAAAATAGGACTATCTCATAAAGTGTGTAAATAGAAAATAGCTGGGGCATGCAGTCATGGTCGGAAGATTTTTTCTTCCGACTTTTTTTGTTTTTTACATCCCCATAATTTTTGGCCAACTGATTGATTTTCAGGAATTTAACTTGTTTTTATGATGTAAATTTCGTATCTTAATATCTGATAATCAGCCTATTATGTCAGTATTTAAAGGTCACAAGATTTCAGTAAATCAATTGTTGGGGGTAATTCCAGAAGCTCTTTTATCCAAACTTTCGGTAACCACTAAAATAGATTATTATGCCAAGGTCCTTCATGGAAAAAAGATGTTCTATCTTTTGCTATATGGTATTTTAGAAAATGAAAAACTTAGCCAGCGTACCCTAGAGGATACATTTAATGATGTGATCTTCAAAACTCTTTTTGATCTGGATAAATCAGAAAGTATAAGACGAAGCTCCATTTCAGAAAGATTATCTAAAATTGACTCGGATTACTTCCGTCAGATCTATCAATGTGTCTACCATCAGTTTTACGATGCCTATTCCAACAAGGATGGCGAAAAATATCACTTGATCCATGTTGATAGTTCTATGGTCAGTGAGGCATCGGGTAAACTGTTGGAAGGACTTGACAATAAAAGTGGAAAAAAGTCGGTCAAGTATAGTATTGCTTTTGACGGCTTATTGCCCTGCCACTCCAATGTGTTCAATAAAGCAAAGTATTCTAGTGAAGATATAGCCTTGCCGCAGGCTATACTAAACCATGTAAAGCAAGAAACGCACCATCAAAACATTTACGTTATTGATAGAGGTCTCCAATCTACAAAAACAATGAAATCATTCACTAATGATTCTGTCACTTTTATTGTTAGAGCAAAAGAAAATCGAAAACATATAGAACTACAATCATTGCTTGATCAAGATCAAGACTTGGATTTGGGAGAGTTGATTCTTGTTAAGGACAGTAAAGTCCATCTTTACACAGGAAGAGCTATTGATAACAAAAAAGGCAATATCCACCATCGAGAAGAATTGGTGGAGACTCCTTTTCGTCTGATTGTCGCAAAAACCAAGGCAGAAGGTTCTAAGGATTTTTGGTTTATTACCAATGATTTTGATCTATCCGCCAAAGAAGTTGCCCAGGCCTATAGAAGAAGATGGGATATTGAGGTATTCTTTCGTTTTATCAAACAAGAACTTAATGTGAGCCACCTTGTGTCGCTGAACAAAAACGGAATAGAAGTGATGTTATATATGACCTTGATTGTGGCCATGTTGGTCCTAATATACAAAAAGGCCAATAGGATAGGATACAAAACAGCCAAGAGAAGATTTAAAATGGAACTCAGAAATTTGGCCATTGCTATGATTGTCGTAAAATGTGAAGGGAAATTAGATCATATTGAAACATAAAAAAATGGTCGGAATTTCTTCCGACCATGACTGGGGCATGCCCCAGCTATTTTTTTGTTTAATTTTAAATATTTACACATTATGAAAAAAGAAGAATTATTCGATGATGAATTTCTAAAACAGTTCAAGACCGGAGATGAGCTCAACGGTTTTTTAAAGGAACTCCAAAAGCGGGGTATCGAGAAGATGCTCGAAGGGGAGCTGGATGGTCATTTGGACTATGACAGGCACCAAAAATCAAAACAAAGTAATTCTCGGAACGGGTATTCCAAAAAGAAGGTGCGCACTTCTTTCGGGGAATCTGAAATAGCCGTACCAAGGGACAGGGGTGCTTCCTTTAATCCAATGATAGTGCCCAAACGCGGCAACATGGTCGACGGGATCGAGAACGTGATCATATCTCTCTACGCCAAAGGGATGAGCAACAGCTATATCGAGGAGCAGATACGGGAAGTCTACAACTTTGATGTCTCCACTTCGACCATATCAAGGATAACCGACAAGGTATCCGGGGATATCGTAGCCTGGCAGAACCGCCCGTTGGAACCTGTCTACCTTATTGTTTGGATGGATGGTATCGTATTTAAGGTGCGCGAGAGCTCCAAGGTCATCAATATCCCTTTTTTGAGAGCTCCGCTTTGATCCTTGGTGCCCCATAACTCTCAAAGCTATCTTTGAAAATATCCCGGATGACCGAGGATATCGTCTGGTTTTCCAACCATCTTTTGGATGGCTCCCTACCCAACCAATGATAATAGCTGCTTTTACTTAACTTGAACATTTTGCACATCTTCTGAAGCTGGAAATTTAAATTTGTGGTGTTTTATGAACCTATATTTTTCCTGTCGCCCTAGGAGAACCTGCCCGTCCGGTCCAGGCGGGGATGGCTATCGCCTTTTTTAGGATATCACGTTCCTGTTCGGCATCCCTTAATCTTTTCTTCAACTCGGCAATCTCACGTTGCTCGTTCGTCAGTTTCGGATTTCCCTTACCCGGAAAACTGTTCCTGCCATAAGCATCCGTTTCTCTGCGCCAGCGGCCCGATACGGATGTAGGTATATCCAGTTCCCTGCATATTTCCACAACGCTACCACGTGCGTAGCTAAGTTCAACAGCTTTTTCTTTAAACTCAACGGTGTAATTTCTTTTTTCTCTTGACATTTTTCAAAGTTAATTTAAACAGCTAACACGCTCTTAACTTTATGTCCAGTTAAATATAGTAAGTCCAGACCAGTCGCAGCATAGTCGAGGAACTTACAGGGCTCCCAACGATACGGCTGATCAACGCCCCTTTGTTTCCGCCCACTTCCAGTCCAATAGTGCGAAGTACATCGATAGAACGGCATAAGCGTCTGGCATAAGGGAGTATGCCCAGGCTAAAACGTTCCGTGAAAACTTTTCGGGGGCAGCTTTTGTTGTAGCAAAAAAAATTTCTTGCCCTCAGTTGTAATAGCACCAATTTCCCCGATATTGGAAGGTCGGCCAAGTTTCGAGTATAATGGCTATGAATATGGGTGCCATATTTACCACATAAAGGACAGTTGCTGCGCTTCTGTATGGAAGTTATGGTGAAAACAATTTTTGTATCGCCATGGGATGCAGCAATTTTCTTGATCTTTAATTCAGAAGGAAACATACGAACAGAGATTATAAACACCTTATTAAATTACACAAATAAATTGTATATTTACATCTCTTTTAGCAGAAAAAAATGGCGAAAAACACTATTAAATCAGAAGAATTAAAACCTCTGGATATCAAGGACCTCCTCAACAGCAAGGAAGAGTATAAAGTAGCTTTGAGGCTGCAAATGGTCCATCTTATCCACCAAGGAAAATCCAGCAGGGAAGTAGGTGAAATTTATCAGGTAAGTTTTAAACAGGTGTTAAACTGGGTGCATCGATTTAAGGAGCAGGGGCTGGAAGGCCTTAAGAACAGGATGGGGAGGGGCAGAAAAGCTAGCTTAAGCACAAGGAGCCTTGAGGAAATTAAACATACTGTTCAAAATGTAGCTCCATCTGAATTTGGCTACACAGCGAAAAGATGGACGGGACCTTTGCTTTTAAAGTGGGTCAATGAGGAATATAGAACCACGTTCACAGCAACCACAATTTATAAATTACTCGATAAAATTGGGCTGGAATTCCAGAATGGGAAAGGGTATGTTTTGCGGAAATAATTTGTGTAAATAATTAGTTATTTTTTACCAAAAGTGACGAAGAATCCAACATCACCAGAATATCCACTTAGGCATAACATACACTTAGGCATAACATACACTTTCAAAAAGAAATAGTTAAGTTAATTCAAAATGCTCCTCAAATAATTGAGAATCAACTAAAAAGGGATGATCTGTAAATTTCATAATGCTAATTAGACTTATTAAATCGTTCAACCAACCAACCAAACCAATGTTTCTAAATAACATAAATCATGATTATAGCTTCTTTAGCAAGATTGTATATAACTACTGGGTAGAAATATTTTACTGGCTAAAGCTCACTATGCCTATAATTTGCAAGTTTCACTTTTCGCTTTTCTTTAAAGTATTTGATGACTTAAAAAGTTGCATAAAAGTGAGTGTTAAAATTAAAGAGGTTGCGATACCCATAATAGCTACAGTAAGGAAGACGATTCCTTCGTAATGTAATTTTTTAAACCCTTTATCATATAGCTGCGCTAAAAAAACTGTGTTGACTTCAGTAGCATAAAATGCAAAGAATACTGTAAATATTAATGATGCCATAAAACCTGTAACTATACCCGTTGAGAACCCTTTAACATAGCCAAAATTCCTACCTTCCTCTAGGCGTCTAAATTTAATTGCTTCGTAAATTCCAAAACCCGTAATAACTCCATTAAACAAACTGTAAAAAAAATTGGTATGGAGATTAAACAATGATAGAACCAAAAAATATGCAATTAGAGAGCCACTAGTTGCCAAACCAAAACGTATAGGTAAAGTGAAATTTTTCATAATGCAATATTTAAAATTTACTATTAGAACCGAAATAAATCCCCTTCTCAGGAAAGTATTCCCTATCTTTGTTTAAAGATATATAAAAATGGTTAAACAATATTAATATTTTCAAATTAATTTTTCGTGTAATGCTTTAGATAGGTAACTTGAATAATAAAATCTCAGAGTTTAAAAAAACTATAGCATAGTGGAGAAGGAATAAACCTAAAAACACCTTAAAGATTGGTAGATGCCAGTCCCTCAAAATTTAAATTAAATTGTTAATAAAAGGCAGAAAATAGTAGATAGGGCAGAATTAAAAGAATTTAATGAAAGATAACTAGACCGTATTATAGAAATGGAAAAGACTGCTTAGGCGGTCTTTTTTACCTTACTCGAAATGGTATATAAAATTACATCTTTTTAAACAAGGGCGTAAAACAGTAGTTACCTTTTGTGTTGAACATAAACACAAAAAATTAAACACTTTATATTAAATAGTATTGAGTTAGTCACTTAAATTCTGTATATTGTTACCAATAAAAATAAGCATTATGGAACAATTTACAGGGCAAAGTATACTAAACTTTATAAAGGAATTACCAGATGATGATGCTTGCAAGGCCTATTTGGCAAAAATAAAATGGCAGGACGGTTTTGTTTGTATGAAATGTGGACATACAAAAGGTTGTAAAAAATCTGGATATAAATATCAATGTTATGGGTGCCAACATGTTGAAAGTTCAACTGCTAACACGTTGTTCCATAAGGTTAAATTTGGATTGCAAAAAGCATTTTGTATCGTATTTGAAATGAGCACAAGCAGTAAAAGTGTTTCAAGCATACAAATGGGCAAACGATTTGATATTCGACAGGGAACAGCTTGGTATTTTATGCAAAAAGTTAGAAAAGCTATGAAAAGTAGTCAGAACTATCCTTTGTCGGAGTTGATACATGTTGATGAATTTACTGTTGGTGGAAAAGAACAGGGCAAACAGGGAAGGAGCTACGATTCAAAAAAGAAAAAGGCTGTTATAGCAGTGGAATTGAGTGAAAAGCATCAGGTCAAGCGGGTCTATGTCAGATCCATTGATGATTATTGCGTAAAATCATTAACGCCGATATTTGAAGAACACATAAGTACTACAGCACAAATTGTCACTGATAAATGGAGAGGTTACGAACCTTTAAAAAAGAAGTACAATATTGAACAGAAATTTAGTGACAACGGTAAAAACTTTAAAGAACTCCATATTATAATTATGCAATTAAAATCTTGGCTCAGGACAATACCGACCCATGTTGGCAAATGGCATATACAAGCTTACTTCGATGAATTTTGTTTTAGAATTAATCGCTTTCAGTTTAAACAAAGTATTTTCCATAAAACAATAGAAAGAATGGTCATAGCAAAACCAATTTACCATAAAGATATAAAACAGATGCTAGGTGTATAACTCAAAAATAGTATTCAAGAGCTTAGTTGTTGAAATAATAATTAAAAAAAGAAAGATGTTCGGACTATTCAAAAAGAAATCAGAAAAAGAAAAATTACAAATTCAGTATGAAAAGCTTTTAAAAGAGGCTCACAGTTTATCTACTACCAATAGAAAAATGAGCGACCAAAAAGCCTATGAAGCTGAGGAAGTAATGAAACAACTCGAAAAATTGAGTTAATAGTATTTGATTGAAAATGACAGAAGACAAAAAGCCAGATAATGTAGTTTTTGATACAGAAACTCAGAAATATGACGCAGCACTTAAACCCTATGCTACCTCTGTTGGTGCGCCAGTAATAACTACGACTGATTCTATTGCTTGGAAAAACAGAAGTATCAATAAAATAAATCATAAGGTTGAAGCAAAATATTTAGAGCTCAAAGCTGAATACGAAAAAATGATGCAGGAGTTTGAGTACAACAAGCTCATTTTTAACGCAAAATTTACTTTTGAGCCCATCATCGGCGAAGTATATCATTTGTACAAAAGAGAAAACGGAGAATCTTTTCTTTCCATTATAGCGCCAGAGCAATGCAACTTTAATGCATTGGGTAGTTTTTATTTGAATGCAGACCAAATTTGGGAAAAAATATAATTCGCGTATGGCAGATATAAAACAATTAACAGAAAGAGAACTAGACCGCATCATAGAAATGGCTTGGGAAGACCGTACACCTTTTGAAGCGATTTTATTTCAGTTTTGCTTACCAGAAAAAGAGGTTGTTAAAGTGATGCGTGGCAATCTTAAAGAATCTAGTTTTAAACGTTGGCGCAAACGTCTTAACAGCGGAGTCAGTCAGAAACATTTAAAAAAACGTAATCCAGATATTACTCGTTTTAAGTGTTCACGACAGAAGGCAATCTCAGGGAACAAAATAAGCAAGCGATAGATGGAATTATTTGCACATAAAGATTCCATATTCCCGACAACATATGCTGAAATTCTTCAACGCGTTGATGCTATCGACCCTACAAGATATGCAGCTTCAAGAAATTACATAAATGGTTCAGTTAGCTACTTATCGCCATATATTTCAAGAGGTATAGTTTCGATCAAATTTGTTTTTCACGAAATTCTAAAACGTGGATATAAATGGTATCAAATTGAAAAATTTGTTCAAGAATTAGCTTGGCGTAATTATTGGCAACAAGTTTGGATAGCTAAAAGAGATGGAATTAACAAAGATTTAAAACACGAGCAAACACCCATTTCAAATACTTCTATTCCAAAAGTAATTGTAGAAGCTAATACTGGAATTGAAGCTATAGACAATGCCATACAAGATTTTTATAAAACTGGTTATTTACACAATCATGTGCGAATGTACATTGCAGCAATAGCTTGTAATTTGGGCCAAAGTCATTGGAAAGTTCCCGCACAATGGATGTACTATCATTTACTGGATGCATATTGGGCTAGTAATGCGTTAAGCTGGCAATGGGTTGCAGGAGCAAATGCGATTAAAAAATATGTTGCCAATCAAGACAACATCAATAAGTATTGCTTCACACAACAAAAAGATACTTTTTTAGATACACCCTATGAAGCTTTCGCTTCTATGGATATTACTGAAATTTTAAAGGATACTCTGGCATTAGAATTAAAAACACCTTTACCAAGACAAGAGGCGATTTTTATTGATGAAACACAACCAACTTGCATCTATAATTTTTATAATCTAGACCCACTTTGGAAAAAGGATTTATCAGCGAACAGAATTTTATTGTTAGAGCCTTCGCATTTTGAACAATATCCAGTATCACAAAATACCATTAATTTTATCAGTACTATTTCTAAAGAAAACATAGCAAATATTCAAATTTATGTTGGGGAATTTAATGACCTCATTTCAAGTCATAACTTTGGAGACATTTATTACAAAGAACATCCCTTAAACACACATTATGTCGGTATTGAAGAATCTAGAGACTGGATGTTCGACGTACAAGGATATTATCCCTCATTCCTTGCTTTTTGGAAAAGATGTAAAAAACAGCTTGATTGGTAAGAGCAAGATATAAATATGATTTACACAAAAAAAGATATAGAACAGCTAGACCGTTTTACTAGACTAAAAATCATCAATTCGGTTACGGGTATAAAATCTACGAATCTTATTGGTACTATAGACAACCAAGGGCAAACCAACTTGGCTATCTTTAGCTCAGTAGTACATTTGGGAAGCAACCCTGCACTTATAGGTTTTGTGTCTAGACCGCAGACATCAGAAGTTGGTCACACCTATCGCAATATTAATGAAAACGGAGTTTACACCATTAACCATATTCATCCAGAATTTATTAAAAACGCCCACTATACATCCGCAAAATTTGATACAGCTGTTTCAGAATTTGAGCGTTGTAATCTTTCCGAAGAAAATATCAAGGGTTTTAAAGCGCCCTTTGTAAAAGAAAGCAAGTTTAAAATAGGTGTGCGTTTTAAGGAAGCAATAGATATTACCCTTAATGGAACTGTTTTGGTTATTGGAGAAATTGAACACCTTATACTTCCCAATACTGCATTAATAGATGATGACATCGATTTGGAGGCTACAAATAGTGTTGGGATTTCAGGCTTAAATAGCTACTATTCTTTGAGTAAAATTGAAAAGCACCCTTAAGTGAGAGTACATGAAGTGCCAGAATTTTAATTATGAAAAAAGAAAACTTTCCACAAAAAATATGTATTGTTTGCGAACGTCCGTTTACGTGGCGTAAAAAATGGGAAAGCAATTGGGAAGAAGTTAAATATTGTAGCGAACGTTGTAGAAGAAATAAATGAAAACGATACATCTAGTATTTCCGCATCAACTATTTCAAGAATCCCCAATTTTTGAAGTCGATGCACCTGTATACCTCATTGAAGAATACTTATTCTTTAAGCAGTACCCATTTCACAAGCAAAAAATAGCACTTCATAGGGCGACAATGATGCGGTATGCAGATTTTCTTCAGAAGGATAAAGAACTCGAAGTACATTATGTTGAAGCAATAGAAGGTATCTCAGATATCCGACAGCTCATTCCTGATTTGAAACGTCAAGGTATTGAACATATCAATTACATTGACCCAACTGATAATTGGCTTCAAAAGAGATTAAATAATGGCTGTTTAGATAATAGTATTTCAACCACAGTATACAACTCGCCATTGTTCTTAAATACAAAAGAAGAATTAGCTCCTTTTTTCAGACCTGATAAAAAGAAATATCATCAAACCACCTTCTATAAAGAACAGCGTGAAAAACGAAATATACTTATTGATACTGATGGAAAACCCACAGGTGGAAAATGGACATTTGATGCTGAAAACAGAAAGAAATATCCCACTAAAAAAATACCTCCATCTATCCAATTTCCAGATGTAGATCTTTATTATACAGAAGCTAAAGCGTATGTTGAAACCCACTTCGCGAACCATTTAGGAAGTATTACAGAACATTCATTGTATCCAACTAGTTTTGAAGCCACAAAGTTGTGGCTCAATCAATTTTTTGAGCAACGTTTTATGGAGTTTGGCGTATATGAAGACGCCATTGTTGCTGAAAATTCTATACTTAACCATAGCGTACTGACACCAATGCTTAATGTAGGTTTAATCACGCCCAAAGAGATAATTGATGCCTGTTTGGTATATGCTGAAGAAAACGACGTACCCATTAATTCTACCGAAGGATTTATACGTCAAATTATAGGATGGCGAGAGTTTATAAGAGGTATTTACGAGTCTAGAGGAACCGAACAACGTACCACCAGTTATTGGAACTTTAAAAAGAAAATTCCAGCTTCCTTTTATGACGGTACTACAGGCATTCTTCCTATTGACCAAACCATTAAAAAGGTATTACAAACAGGGTATTGCCACCATATAGAACGCCTCATGGTTTTAGGCAATTTTATGATGCTCTGTGAATTTGACCCAGACGAAGTTTACAAATGGTTTATGGAACTCTTTATTGATGCCTACGATTGGGTAATGGTCACCAATATTTACGGAATGAGTCAATTTGCAGATGGTGGTTTAACGGCTACGAAACCTTACATAAGTGGCAGTAACTATCTAATGAAAATGAGTAACCATAAAAAAGGAGATTGGCAAGCCACTTGGGATGGTCTTTTTTGGCGATTTATGCATACGCATCGCGATTTCTTTTTGTCAAATCCCCGATTGGGAATGTTAGTGAGAATGTTTGATAAAATGCCTGCCGAGAAACGGCAAAAGCATATCGAGATTGGAGAATCCTATTTGCAAACCCTAAAATTTTAGCGGCTATCTTCATGGTCACATTAAAAAACTTGTAATATGAACATTCTTAGTATAGCTGTATTTTTATCAGGTATTGCATTCTTTTTTTACGGTATTACTTGTTTAAGTTCACAAAAAATGGCTGTTGAATTTACTCGTTTTGGACTTGACAAACCAAAAAGACTACTTACAGGGTATTTGCAATTAGTAGGTTCTTTGGGTTTAATTGTCGGTTACTTTTTACTACCTGATTTGGTTTTTATTGCTTCAGTAGGATTGACTCTTCTAATGCTTTTTGGATTTGCGGTTCGAATAAAAATGAAAGACAGTCTTTTACAGTCATTGCCATCATTAGTATTTACACTAATCAACTTATATATCTGTGTTGAATATTACAGCAAGCTTTCCTTACTATAAATTTTAAACGAACGCAATAAATAAGCACATAATTAAAAATAGCGCTGCTGGAAATGATTTAAGCAAAGGGTCTTTTATTTTGATATGCATAACTATCGAACCTGCTAGAAGAGTTGCTAACCCTAAAGCTGCAGGCTGTTTTAAAATAGGATACCATATGGCAGCGATTAGTAAAGTAGCAAGTGTTACTTTTATAAAACCTATGATGTAACATAGTGCAGTTGATAATCCATATTCCTTAAACTCTTCTAAAATGGTAGTTGCGTTTCCCCCACGCCAACGCGTTGCTTTTTTGGCTTGCACTAGCCATACATTTAAAATACTGATACCTACTAAAACCTGAAAAGCAATAACTAAATAATTCATACGCTACGATTGATTGTTTAATTTTTAGAATACTACGCTATAAAAAATTTAAATAAATTATATTTCCACTATAAAAATACTAATTTTGTTTATATGTTTAATAAAAAGTTTAAACAAAAAAAAGAATTGATATTTATTGACAACTACAAATGTTATGCTAAAATCATAAAAATGTTATTCAATGCCAGTTACATAAATAAGGATTATACAAAAGAGAGCCTGAATATATTAGGTAAAAATTTTTCTTTTTTTGAAAAAATAAAGCTTGGTGGTATACACTACTCCCCATCTGTAAGTCAGGTTAAAGGTATTCCTTAGTTTATCATGATGCCATTTTTTTAGCATTATAAATTTGATCGGGCGGCACTTTTCCTATTTCGGTATGCCTTCTTTTGGTATTATAGAACTCGATATACTCCCTTACCATTTGATAGAGGTCCAGACCCCCGTTTGGAGGATTCAGATATATCTTTTCATATTTGATCGACTTCCAGAAACGTTCGATGTAAATGTTGTCCAGGGCCCTTCCCTTGCCATCCATTGATATTTGGATGTTATTTTCTTTGAGCACATCGATGTATTGGCCACTGGTATATTGAGCTCCCTGATCGGAGTTGTGTATCTCAGGCGCCCCGTATTTGGCAATGGTGTCCTCCAATAGTTCTATGCACCACTCTTTGTCCATTGAATTTGAAATGCTCCAATTAAGGATCTTTCTACTGTGTACATCGATTATGGCGTTCATGTACATAAAGCCCTGCAACATGGGAATATAAGTGATATCGGTCTGCCAGAGCTGATCGGGGCGTTCTATTTTCAGGTCCTTTAGCAGATAAGGGAACTTATAGCTCTTGGGGTCCCTGATAGTGGTCCTGGGCTTTCTATAAATGGTCTGTAGGTCCATAAGCTTATATAAGCGTCTTATCCTTTTCACGTTTACGCGATACCCAAGGTCAAGGTTCAGGTAATCGGTCATACGTTCCGCCCCGTAGTAGGGGTGTTCCAAAAAGCAGGCATCCATTTCCTTCATAAGCTTTAGGTTCAACATACTCTCACTTCTGGGCCTGTAATAAAGACCGGAGCGATGGATATCCAGGAGCTTACATTGTTGGACAAGGTTTAGCCTTGGATGGGACCTTACCACCTTCTGTCTTCTTTCGGTAGTGCTCATTTGCCCAAGGCTTTCTTTAAAAAATCGTTCTCCACTTGCAACTGGCCGATCTTATTGTAGAGTGGCCCGGTCCCGGAATCGGGATCTTCTTTTTCTGGTTTGGACCCGAAGGCCAGATCTGCATTTTCCAAAAACTCCCGTTTCCAACTTGATATTTGTGTAGGATGTAGTTCGAATTTGGCCGCGAGCTCTTGCAGGCTGCTATGCTCCTTTAACGCCTCAATGGCCACTTTGGCCTTGAACGATGCACTGAATTTTCTTCTTGATCTCTTCATATTTGACAGGGTTAAATTACAACTTAACTTGCTGTCCTAATTGGGGAGTATTATACTGTTCCATAGAAAGGTCGTGGGGTGGTCGATGGGCGCAACCTTAAATACAAGCGATACTATAATCCCTGCGTGGAATATGGCCGTTAAATCCAACGATATCACAAAAGAACTCATATTTCATTCCGATAGGGGATCTCAATATGCCAGTTATGGATTTACCAATATCCTGATAAATCACAATGCCCTTATAAAACAAAGTATGAGCAGAAAAGGTAATTGTTGGGATAATGCGGTGGCAGAATCATTTTTTAAGAGCTTAAAGGTAGAATGGGTCTACAAACATAGCTATAGCCTTAGATCGGAAGCCGAACTTTCTGTCTTTCAATGGATAGAAACTTGGTACAATAGAAGAAGAATGCACTTCTCTTTGGGGTATAAAACCATAGAGGAATTTGAAATAGAAATGTACAATCAAAAAGTAGCAGCATGACCCTTATCTAATTGTCCACTTTTTTGTTGCAAGTCCAAAAATCTAATTATCAGACATTAGGAGATGCCCAATTGTATTAAATTCATCGAAAAAAAACTAGCGATGTAATATATAAAAGCGGATAAGACCTATGGTAATCAAGATATAGAATTTAAAAATATTTAGTTATTTTTGAACTAATTGGTTTTGTAAATGAAAAATAGTAGTCAACTAAGTTCCCCTTTTCATCAACCAAATATTTTTGAAAATTCCATTTTACACTAGAACTCTTCTTGCCGTTCAGCTCTTTAGATGTAAGCCATTTGTATAAAGGATGTTGTTTACTTCCATTTACGTCTATCTTTTCAGTAAGTAAAAATGTGACACCAAAATTCAGCTCACAAAATTCTTGAATTTGTGAAGCTTCCCCAGGCTCTTGCTTACCAAACTGGTTACAAGGCAAACCTATGACAACGAGTCCTTCTTTGTAATTATCAATCAAAGCCTGTAACGCTTTATACTGTTTTGTAAAACCGCATTCAGAAGCAACATTTACAATAAGTATTTTCTTCCCTTCAAACTCTGAAAGAGAAATAGACTTTCCATTTATAGTTTTTATTTCTATACTATAGATTGATTGTATTCCAGATTTAATAGACTTCTTGGGCGACAGTTTTGCTTTATCAATTGTTTTCATAGCTATCTTTACTTTAAAAGGTGCAATTCCACAATCCATTTTATCAATATCTTTACTACCTCCTATTATTACTAAGGTTTCCATTTTAATGTTGTTGTTATTACTTTAAGTAATTCTGTAATTCAGCAATTTTATTTGCTGTATTAAATATCCCACCATAAAAAGAAGTCACAGTCGAAGAAGTATCATCTTTAATTCCACGAGAAGAAACACATAAGTGTTTTGCATCTATAATTACAGCAACATCTTTTGTGTCTAGTATTCCAGTAAGCTCAGCAGCTATTTGATTCGTTAATCGCTCCTGCACTTGAGGCCTTTTGGCGTAAAATTGTACTATTCTATTTAGCTTAGAAAGTCCGATAACTTTACCAGAAGAGATATATGCAACATGAGCCTTTCCTATAATCGGAACAAAGTGATGCTCGCAATTCGAATAGAATGTAATATTCTTTTCAACCAGCATTTGGTTGTATTGATATTTATTATCGAATAAGGTAACCTTAGGCTTGTTAGCAGGATTTAAACCTGAAAAAATCTCATTGATATACATTTTTGCTACACGGTTGGGAGTCCCTTTTAAGGAGTCGTCCCTTAGGTCTAACCCCATAACATCCATTATTTGTGCAAATAGACCCGCTATTTTATATTCCTTTTCATAATCAGTCATTTCAAATGCATCCTCTCGCATGGGAGTTTCAAGTCCTGTGCAAATATGGTCATCGCCTATTTCTTCTTCCGAATATCCGTTAATTACGTTCTTTTTAATGAGGGTATTCAACATAGTTTCTTGGTGTTTCATAAAGTTTAATATTTAATTCAAGTTTTGACTCAATTTCAGGTCTTAACAAATTGTAAATAACTACAGCAAGATTCTCAGCGGTGGGATTTAGGTCTAAAAATTCTTTGGTATCTAGGTTAAGATTTTTGTGGTCAAACCTATCCGAAACTTTTTCTTTTATTTTTTTAGATAATATTTTTGTATCCACAACATAGCCCGTATCCGAATCACATAAACCAATAACTTTTACTTCTAATTCGTAATTATGACCGTGATAATTGGGGTTGTTGCATTTTCCGAAAACTTCTTTGTTTTTTTCATCACTCCAATTTTTATTATGTAATCTGTGTGCTGCATTAAAATGTTCACACCTCACGATAGCTATCTTATTCATTTATTCTGAGTTTTTTTCGATAATCTCTTATTACGTAAAAGTATTATAATTTTTGTTTAATCTTATATAAATATAGTTAAACGAAAATTAAAATCCATAACTTCGTAGATGAAACATTTATTAGTTAATTAAAAAGAAACGGGGTAACTAATAAGTTTAAATAAAGTTACCGAATAATTTAGATCGAAACCAATAATTTCAGATCTTGTTTCTATCGAGAAGGACAGGATTATATCGGAACTTATCATGCGTCTGGAAAGGCTTGAATACCGGGTGCTCGAACTTGAAAAGGAGAATGCGCAACTGCGTGAACGCCTTGCCAAATATGAAAATCCCAAGAACAGCCATAACAGTTCGATTCCGCCTTCCAAGGACGGGAACCGTCCAAAGAAGAATCAAAGTCTTCGCAGATCTACCGGTAAAAAGCCAGATGGTCAGCTGGGGCGTAAAGGGCATACCTTGGAAATGACATCCGTACCCGACCGGATTATAGATTTAGTTCCCCAATATTGCAACAATTGTGGTCTGTCTTTGGAGAAAGTCATTGCTGTCGGGCATAGAACACGTCAAATTGTGGACATACCACCTGTTAAAGCTGTTTGGACCCAGTACCGTACCTACGGTAAAAAATGTGACTGTGGCAGATGCACCGTGACGGATTTCCCCCAAGGAGTGGACGCCAGTAAGCTATGGGGGCAATATCGAAGCACTTATCGGCTATTTTCACGCGCGCCAGTATTTGCCCTTTGCGAGAATGAAGGAAATGATGAACGATGTCTTCAATATCGACATCAGCGAAGGCGGTCTACATTGTTTATTGAATCGTTTTGCCAATAGGGCAACACCTTTTTATCAAATGATTAGGGAAAGAATCTCCAGTGCCATGGTTATCGGAACGGATGAAACAGGTGTAAAGGTAAACGGTGACAAAAATTGGTTCTGGACTTGGCAAACTTCCAGTTTGACCTATATCGTCCACAGTAACACATGGGGCAAGTTGGCTATTGGGGCTAATTTTCCCCATGGTTTCCCCAATGCTACTCTGGTACGTGATGGATGGAGGGCACAAATGGCCACCAAGGCAAAAGACCATCTGACCTGCCTACCACATCTATTGAGACATTTAAACTACCTGAACGAAAAATATGGCGGTAATCAATGGGGCAAGAACTTCCAGGCGTTACTTTATGATGCCATCAATCTATCCAAAAATCCGAATATCGGGCAACGGGATATTGAAAGGACCAATATCGTACAACGACTAGGTAAGCTAATGGAAAGACCTCCCGATAAAGAAAATGGGGAACTCTATACCTTTTACAAACGTATGTGCCGTGAAAGAAGGCATCTGTTCACATTTCTTTTCATACAAGATGTCCCCTCGGATAATAACGCATACGAAAGGGCCATTCGCAATGTAAAAGTGAAACAGAAAATAACGGGGCAGTTCAAAACCGCAAAAGCAGCCCAGAACTTTGCCAAAATACGATCCGTCATAGATACCACAATCAAAAATGGAATGAATGTCTTGGATGCATTGGCTCTTATCGCTGAAGCAAAGCCTCAAAAGACAAACTGATTAGTTACGAAATGAGCGATTCGAAATATAAGATACATATCATAGGAGCAGGAATTAGTGGTCTTATATCTGCTACTGTATTGGAGCAAAATGGATTTTCTCCTGTCATTATTGAAGCCACAGATAGCATTGGTGGAAGGGTAAAAACAGATATTGTTGACGGTTATCAACTTGACCACGTTTTTCAAGTATTACTTACAGCATACCCAGCAGCTCTGAAATATCTAAATTTTGAATCTTTAGAATTACAAAGATTCATGCCAGGTGCTACGATATATAAAGATGGTAAACAGACAACAATAGGAGACCCTCTAAGAGATGTATCGTTACTATTTTCAACATTATTTTCTGGAATAGGAAGCTTTTCAGACAAAATTAAGATACTAAAATTAAACAGGAGATTAAAGAAAAAGACCGTGTCGAATATTTTTGCAGACAAGGAACAATCTACATTTTCATATTTGGTAGATTTAGGCTTTTCTTTGAAAATGATAGAAGATTTTTTTACACCATTCTTCAGCGGTATTTTCCTTGAAAATAAACTAGAAACCTCTAGCAGAATGTTTGAATTTGTTTATAAGATGTTCGGAGAGGGTTATGCTTCTTTACCGAAAGCAGGAATAGGAGCCATCCCAAAACAATTATCATAGAATTTAAAGCATACTGTGTATAAATGTAAACGGTAATTACAAATACATAGAATTTGGTAAATAAGAATACATAGAATTTGGCAACAATAGTACATAGTTAAAGCTCATTGGGGCATGCCCCAATGAGCTAAATTACTGGCTAATCACAACCAGTAAAATATGAACTATTACTTAAACAAATTTATGACTTATTACGAGATTCACCGAATGTCACTCGAGGGACATTCGGTCACCCAGATCAGCAATCATTTAGTCCTTAATTGGAGGACGGTGAAGAAGTATCTTTCCATGGACGAGAAGGAGTATGAGGAATTCCTCATTAAAAGCTCCCAGAAAAAGAAACTTCTTTCTCCCTATGAAGATTTTGTCAGATCTAAATTAGAGGTTTACCAGGATACCCCTGCAGCGCAGATGCATGATTGGCTAAAAGAATATGATGCAGACTTTCCCAAGGTATCACCAAAGACGGTATTCAACTTTATGCAATGGGTCAGGACCAAACATAACCTGCCCCACATTGAGCTATACCGGCAGTACGGGATGGTCGAAGAGCTGCCTTACGGGAAACAGGCACAGGTAGATTTTGGGGAATACAATATGCGCAGTAGTACCGGTTATCGGGTGAAGGTATTTTTTTTCACCATGATTCTTTCACGTTCCCGGTTTAAATACGTGTGGTTTACCGACAGGTATTTCACCTCGGAACTGGCCATCATAGCTCATGAGAAGGCTTTTGAATATATAGGGGGAGTTCCCGATGAAATTGTTTATGATCAGGATAAAGTATTCATAGTAAGTGAGAACGGTGGGGATATTATACTCACCGATGGCTTCCGTAGCTACACTAGGGATCAGTCCTTTACACTTCACTTTTGTCGTAAAGCAGATCCCCAGAGCGAGGGCAAGGTCGAAAATGTAGTAAAGTATGTAAAGCAAAATTTTCTTTACAATAGAACCTATCATAACATAGAGACCCTGAACGATGAAGTGTTGGGATGGATGGGCAGAACGGCCAATATCATGCCCCACGGAATCACAAAAAAAGAACCCTTCCGGGAAAAGACCATAGAACAAGCTTTTCTAAAACCTTATGTTCCTCAGACGATAAAGCCCACACCAGTGACCTATGCAGTGAGAAAGGATAATACCATCTCCTATAAAGGAAATTTTTATTCCCTTCCCCTGGGCACCTTTAAAGGTAAATCCACACAAGTGGGCGTGCACATTAAAGATACTCTTTTGATCATTGCCGATCCGAAAGGTAATAAGGAGATATGCCGTCACCAGATTCCGGCAGGCAAAGGAAATAAAGACCTTAATAACAATCATAAGCGAGATAAATCGGAGGCTATAAAGCAAATGCTGGAGCAGGTGGCAGCGCTCTTCCATAATCAGGAAAAAGCTTTACAGTGGCTTCAAATGATCCGGTTGGATAAGCCCCGGTACATCCGGGACCAATTGCTTATCATTAGAAATGCTATTAAGGAAAAGGAGCCCCAACAAGTAGAAAGGGCACTGGACTATTGCATGGAGCATAGCATCTCCCGGGCTACGGACTTCAGAAGCATCCTGGATCTGCCATCACAGCAGGAAGCACCGCGGGAGAAAGTGGTACGCTTAAACCCGCTCAGTGGAGAGGCTCCCGACAATGCCAGGATCATCCCCAATAAAAGCGATATCCAGGATTACCAAAGACTGCTGGCAAATAAAAAAACAAAAAAATAGTACTAACTGCCATCGGTCCGTTTTAAGGCCGGTGGCTTAAATATTAATATTTATGGAGCACACTGAAGAAATTTTAAACTATTGCCGTCAATTAAGAATTGGGGGGATAGCAGACCGGTTCAATGAAATCGTGGAAAAATCCGAAAGCAATAGCATAGGATACCTAGAATTCACCCTGGAACTTTTGAGGGCGGAAACGGCACATCGCCAACAAAACGATGTAAAAAGAAGAAGAAAGCTGGCAGGATTGCCCAGAAAGAGTGACCTGGATGGCTATGACCATAGCTTTGAAAACGGAATGTCCAAGATCAGGATCAACCAACTCCGGGAACTTAACTGGTTGGACCAGGGATATAATCTGATGATGATGGGGCCTTCCGGGGTCGGAAAAACCATGTTGGCCGGTGGCCTTTGTGCAGATGCCATTGAAAAAGGCTATAAAGCTTACTTCAGAACTATCGAAGAACTAGTGAACGTTCTGAAACTAAAAGAGGTTACCCGGTCCGCCCTGGCAGATTACAAGCGCCTTATAAAGGCAGATCTCATCATTATTGATGATATTATGCTGTTCCCAATGGAAAAAAACATGGCACTGGCCTTGTTCAACTTTATCAACCAGGTTTATGAAAATACCTGTTTTATTATAACAACCAATAAGATGGCCACAGACTGGGCCAGAATGTTGCATGATGAAGTGCTGGAGACCGCACTTTTGGACCGATTATTATTCCGTTGTGAGGTGATAAATCTCAGTGGAAAAAGTTACCGGTTAAAGAATAGAAAAACTTTTTTTGATAATGAAAATTAATCAATGTACTTTTAAATAATTGTGTACTCTTGTTGCCAAAAACTCTTTACTCCAAGTTACCAATTATTGTGTATTGTTACTTACCGACTACAATAAATTCAACACAAAGGTGACATCAGTAAAAAATGGAGAAATAGAACTCTCAAATGGCAAAAAGTTAAAAAGTCATTTTACTATAGTTGCAACAGATGCAAGTAAGCTTATTTCCAATCTAAACCAAATCAACACAATGGCAGTCATGTGATACATTATATTTTGAAACTTCAAAACGTGTTAATGAAAAACCACTAATAGGTCTCATTCCTAAAAACGGAACACTAATCAATAACATTTTTTATCACACAAGTTTGGAGACAAGTTGCAAAGCAAGCAAAGAGTTTCTCTCTGTTACTGTAGTCGATAAACAAAACCTACCAAATAAAATACTAATTGAACGAGTAAAATGGGAATTAAAAGAACATTGTAACATCGATTCTTGCAATTTTATTAAACCCTATGCTATTCCCATGTCTCTACCTAAATTAAATGATTTACAATATGAAGTGCGGCCTTCGGAGACGCGTTTAACCACAAATATTTTTCTTGCTGGTGACACCGAACTTAATGGCTCACTCAATGCTGCTATGATTTCTGGAGAACGAGCAGCACTTGGCATCATAGAAACATTATCAAATTCTATTTCTCCAGAATTTACCTCAGAGTATCATTAGGCTAGTGCCTCATATTTTTTCAATAGCTCTAAACTAGCGTACTTTAGTGCTTTTTGATGTGTTGCTTTTAGAATCTCACCCGGCGCTTTACCAGAATATTCTGGTTCTAACTTTCTAGAAATACACAAAAACCATTTTGAATCCGCAATTAAACTAGGAAAATTCCATTGTGGTATTGGACTATATAGGTCATTCCCAAGGGACTTATGAATTCCAAAAACTCTTTGGCTATAATAGCACATTAAACGCGTCAGCCAGAGTCTTCTTGAATAGTTCTACAATATCCGTCTCTGAAATATCCTGTAGCAGGATTGGTACAACAAGGTTTTAGCCAGTTCCAAGAAGATTCAATGCATTACTATTGCTCGTCATATTATATTCATGAACTTGGTCTTCCTTTCAATCGGATATCTATTCTTTTCTTCTTAACGGTCAACCGCTTCATTACATCCATCAAACTTGAATCCTTTGTCTTTTTATAAATCTCATTGATTGCCAAAACAAGACGTTTTGCTTCTCTTGAAGCTGTTACTCGATCACTTGTGGTCATATGACTCATTTTGGCTTTTTCAAATACTGCTGCCTCCTCTAAAATATCCATATTATATATTTTGTTTATTATTTTAATAATATAATTAAACAAAAATAATATTTCAAGTATTATTCATTGATTATGATTATTGTGATAACTAGATGTCGTATCACTTTTAAAGAATTAGTAAAACCACATTCAAGAAATAGGCAAAAACTATCTCATTATATTAAAACAGATATAGCAAAAAGGAAGACTGCACGTTATAGCGCATTAGGTACGTTAAAGGGACATTCTTTACAAAGTTAAAGTCACATAGTTTACACTTTTTAGGTTATAATTTGAGATCAAAATCAAATTATCATGCCTTGGAAAGAAACAACGACTATGGAACAAAAAATTGAATTTATCTGTGAATGGCGTACAGGAAAATACACCATCACAGAATTGTGCAAAGGCTTCGATATCTCCAGGCCAACGGCCTATAAATTGATAGCCAGGTTCGAAAAGCAAGGTTTTGAGGCCTTAAGGGAACAGTCCAGAGCTCCTGGAAAACATCCCAATGCGACCAGTGAAAATATCATTGACGGCATTCTGAATTTAAAGAAGAAACACAAGCATTGGGGAGCAAAAAAAATCAGGGAGTTGATGTTTAAAGATTTTACGCAACAAGAAGTTCCTTCTGTGGTCACCGTCCATAACATCCTAAAGAAAAACGGTTTTGTATGTCCACAAAAACGGATGCGGAGAGTCGAACCGGTATACCCTATTTTTGATCCAAAATCATGCAATGAGGTCTGGAGTGCCGACTACAAGGGAAAGTTTTTGATGGGCAATAAGATCTATTGTCACCCGCTTACCATTGCGGACTCCAAAAGCCGGTTCCTGTTCACTGCAAAAGGACATTACCATGAAAATCTAAGATCTGCCAAGGCCGAGTTTACAAAGGTCTTTAGAACATTCGGTATTCCCGAACAAATACATACGGACAATGGCAGCCCCTTTGGTTCTGTGCGTACCATCCAAAGATTTACGCAACTCTCCTATTGGTTCATAGAACTGGGGATTACACCTGTTTTTTCGGACCCGGCCCATCCCGAACAGAACGGACGGCATGAACGCATGCACCGCGATCTAAAAGCGGCCTGTGCAAAACCTTCAGCCTATGACCTGAAAGCGCAGCAAAGACGTTTAAATCACTTTGTAAAGGAATACAACCACATAAGACCGCATGAAGCACTGGACATGAAAACACCTGCTGATATGCATGATTTTTCCACTAGGCCGTTCCCTGAAAAAATACCTAACTTTGATTACGATGCCAACTATAAAGTTCTTAAGGTGACACAAAATGGATCTATAAGGTGGAAATCCTATTATTGGGTATACGTGACCGCAGCATTAATGGGAAAATATGTGGGGATCCAGGAAATGGGCAACGGGATTTGGAGGGTATTTTATAGAAACACATTTTTAGGTTTCTTTGATGAAAAGTATTTAAGAAATAAAGAACAAGCAACAAGGTTAGAGACTAATTTAGTGTAAAGGCTAATCTTTAACTTGTGTAAACTATGTGCCTTAACGAACATTAATTTTATATAATTCAATTCTACGCCATTAAAATTCTAGCGAATAATCATACAAGTTGAACTGAATTTTTTTGTATAGTTTCTATAATTTCAGGCACTTTTAAGAATTTAATATTTTCGGGTAATAAAATATCATCTATTTGATTAATCTTTCTTCCTAAAACCCACAGTTCGCCATCACATTTCGAAATAATCTTATTGTCAAATTCATTTAAGTAATCTTGTATCTTCTCTGATGTAGGTTCAACTGTAAAATAGGTAATGAAGGTAATCTTATCTTGGTAACCTAAAAATGGTTTTAAACAATTTATTGGTATTGACTGACCTAAATAAATAGAAGAATATCCGCTTTTTATAATTTCATAATGTGTATAGTTCAAGCCTAGCTCGTGTATTTCATTTTCTGGCAAAAATAAAACAAATCGATTATCATGCCGAGTTGGGGCGACACCTTGAACTTTTTCTGTATTAACTAGTATTTTTTGCTTTATCAATGAGGTTATGAAGTGCTCCTGTGCAGGATTGATAGTATCAGTCTGCCATAACAATCCAATTTCATGCAAAAATGGAAGAAAATAAGAGACATAAATATCATTAAAACTTAAAACTTCTTTTAGTTTCTGATAAGAGGATTCAAAAAGTGTATGGTCAAAATTGAGCATAGCAATTTTCATTTCATTAATAAATAAATTTTGAACCGCTTTTTCTGAAACAATGCTTCGACTTTCTAAAATGATTTCCTCTTCAGATAAATTAGAAATTTTAGAAATTTTCACCCCGTCATTATATAAAAGTGTAATGTTTAACAATTTCTGAAGACTCTTTGTGTTGTACCAACGTATGTTAGTCTCCGTGCGATTTGGCGATAATAGTTTGTACCGCTTTTCCCAGATTCTAATTGTATGCGCTTTAATACCAGAAATATTTTCCAAATCTTTAATACTAAAAAGAGTTTTAACATTGTTCATTAAAATGAATATTTATTTAAACAAAAATAATGTTTTTTTTGTTAATACAAGTTCAATTCATAAGCGCAACGCGAATACAAAAAAGATAAGGCAAGCTCCATCAATTTTAGATTCAATATTTACATTCGATTTGATGAAACAGTACTCGATTGACTCTATACTAAAGGTATCCAATCACCTTATTAGGTTCAAGTGCGAGTATCACCATTACTAAATTAGAGCCCTATTAGAAAGTTTAATTATAATAACACTATTGAAGTTCTAAAAAAATAAGTGCGTTTCACTTATCGGCAAAACTCAGCCCATTAAAAAAAATGCTGTTGAAGGTCTATTTATAAACCGTACATATTTTTGTTTAGTTAAACGTATGTAAAAACTTAGGACCAATTATCGAACTCAAAATAAAATTTCTTACTTAATTACTTAGCGAAAAACTAGTACAGAATTGAAAATCAACCTACCACAGTTTAACCTTACATTAGGGTTACTAAAGTTTTAACTCCTTAAAAATGAACAATTCTGAAAAGTTTGTTCATCCCACTAAAAAAATAAGCTACAAATTAGAATTCAAGCTAATATTTATGTTTAATGTTTTTAACAAAACTTTAAACATAAATTTCATTTCATTTCATATTGTTTATATATTTTTGATAAACTTTAAACATAAATATCATGAGAACTAGAAATTTAATGATTGCTTTCGCCTTAACAGGATTTATTGTAAGTACCAGTAATGCAAATAATAAAGTTGAGGATAAGCAAAATGAAACAAAAGAAAGAAGTGCCGCAAATACTTCAGACACGGTAGTTGAGGAAACACCTACCATCGTCGAGGTAGCTGCAGCTAATGAAAATTTTTCAACACTAGTGGCAGCAGTCAAGGCAGCAGGACTGGTTGAGACACTTAACGGTGCTGGTCCATTTACTGTTTTTGCACCTGTTAACGAAGCTTTTGATAAATTACCTGAAGGTACGGTATCAGGTCTTTTAGAACCAGAAAATAAAGAGGATTTAACCACCCTTTTAACCTACCACGTAGTAGCCGGAAAATTTATGGCTAAAGATGTTGTGAAAGCTATTGGCGAGAATAATGGAAAATTTTCAATTCCTACAGTTCAAGGAGGAACCTTAATTGCTTCATTAAATGGTGATAAAGTCATTTTGACTGATGAAAACGGTAGTACCTCTACAATTATTATTAGTGACGTATCGGCTTCTAATGGCGTTGTTCACGCTATTGATTCTGTAGTAATGCCTAAATAAAATAATTTTAGTTTTAAAATAGTTATGAAATCGTTATTAGAATCTAATTTCTGGTAACGTTTCATATTATCTGAATTTTTAAAACGAGCCGTCCGATTAAATTCTGTACTGTAAATGACAATCAAAAAATTAAACTATGAGGTTTTGCAACTGAAGTTAAAAATTCACAAATCTTCAACATGAAAAGTGAATTTAAAAATTTTATAGTCTGCTTGTTCTTAGTAAAGTAAGTTCAAAAACCCAAGCAAGGTCACTTTTAAAGAAATCGAGTCTTATAATTTATATGAGATTTGTTATTTAAGGATCTGAAAAATCTGGATGAAAGCAAAACTGATAAAGCGAAATGATTATGATTTAAGTAAGTTCATTAAGCAGGTTTTGATCATAATCCTACCGATAGAACTAAGGGTAATACCAATTAATTATTAAAATGAGAGCCAAACAATTAGTGATAGGTCTTTTTGTAGTGAAAGCAATATTTTGAAAGTAAATTTTTAAATGTTGTACATATGTTGTACAGAAGCAAAAAACCCAAGAGTATAAACTCCTGGGTTCCCTATTTTTACTGGTAGCGAGAGGGGGGCACGATCCCCCGACCTCCGGGTTATGAATTCATGCTTGGATTTTTGAAATTCCCTAAATACAGGGCTTCCCAGATGCTATTTTATAAAAATGTGTTCCAAAACGTGTTCAGTTCTGTGTTCACTATTGTTAATGATAATTTTAAAGCAATTTACAATAAGTTTAGATTTACAAGGTCGAAAACTTATTTTTTTCAGATCTAGCAATATCCTCTCAACAATCCGATTTTGTGGTCAATTTATTAAGTAACTAAAATATTTGGGGTTAACTAAAATACTTGGAAATATTATTCATAATCAATACAAAAAACTGCTTTTCATTTTTAAATTCCTCCCTTATCTTTTTAAAAGCAATACGCATTTGACTTTCTACTGTCTTCTCAGAAATATTCAATTTTAATGCTATTTCCTTGTATTTTAAGCCATCCCTTTTATTTAGAAGTAATATTTCCCTGCATTTGGGAGGTAAAAGGTCAATCACTATTTTCAACTTTTTAATTTTAAGGTCATTATAGCCTTCATCTTCACTTAGATTTTCTTTAGCCATACTGTATTTAAGATCATCCAAAATTTTATTCTTTCGTTGGTCTTTTCTGTATAAATCTATAAAGGAGTTATAAGCTGTGGTGAATAGAAATCTTTTCAATGTTGGGCTAGCTAATAGATCAGGGCGTTTTTGCCATAAAGTAATAAAACAATTTTGGACTATATCCTTTGCTTGATCGTGATTGTTGGTTAATGTTTTTGTGTAGGCCAAGACAGGCCCATAAAGCTGCTCAAACACTAATTTAAAATCTTCTTCCTTCTGCCGCATACAAGTTCAAAAAGTCTTCCGTAGGAAGATGTTTATCAATAAACATGTTAATGAATATGTAAATATGAAAAATATTTTCACCTTTTTTAAGGGTTTATTAATTTCTGTTCGTTTACACTATGAATACCGCAATTTAATGCGTTAAGAATTAATTGAAAGATAAATTGAAAGAATTAATAGATAAATATTTAAACGATTCCATCAATGGCTTTGAAATGGAGCGACTTAAAGTTTGGTTGGCAAAGGAAAAAAACCAAACAAAGTTTAAAACCATTTTAGAAAGCCACTATCAAATCAACCTGGGTTTACAAGAGGTTGATTTGGAAAATGAGTATATGATGCTGTTGAAAAGGATTGAAGGAAAGAGTATTGCTAAAAAACGATCGTATGCTTCATGGTACAAACAGGCAGCTATTTTTATTGGGCTTTTGGGTTTAGGCTACATGGTGCATTTGACTACCAAAAGTGCTAATGAAATCGTTGTCGATGAAAACACAATCACAATAAAACGAGACGATGGAAATACACAAATCATAAAGGAAGATGGTAGTGTGGAAATTGTTGATAGTAAAGGAAAAATTATTGGAAAGCAACGTGGTTCTCAATTGGATTATAAAAATGTTGTTGTCGGTGACCCAAATGATTCGAAAAATGAAAATATAACGTACAATGAATTACTAGTACCTTATGGAAAAAAAATGAAGTTGATTTTATCGGACAGTACTATTGTTCATGTTAATTCTGGCACACGACTTAAGTATCCAGTTAAATTTTTTAAAAATCAGGATAGAAAGGTTTTTTTGGAAGGAGAGGCCTTTTTTGAAGTTAAGAAAAGTAAAACCAACCCCTTCATTGTAAATACGGATAATATTGATATTCGTGTGTTGGGAACCAAGTTCAATGTTAGCTCATATCCTAACGACGACAACGTTAATGCAGTATTGGTCGAAGGTTCTGTTGAATTATATAATACCAATAGCAGGGAAGAAGTCAAGGAAAAATATTTATTGGCTCCAGGACAAATCGGGTCTTGGAACAAAACGATTAATAATATGCAGATTGCCGAGGTAGATGTAAATGAATATACTTCTTGGATAAATGGGCAGATTATATTTAAGGTGAGACCTTTTCCCGATATTTTAAAAGTATTGGAGCGACATTATAATGTGTCAATTACCAATAATTATAGTTTATTGGATAATCAACAATTCTTTGCCAAGATTGATACAGAAACAATTGAACAAGTATTGACCTACCTTCAAAATAGTATTCCATTCAAATATACGAGGGTGGGGGATAAAATAGAAATTAATCAACCTTAATAAATAGCCGCCTATGATTAAACTTCCCATTTAACCATCATCTCAGAACATAAAAAAAATCGGGATATGCTCTAACATACCCCGATGGTAAAAGGTGATTAAATTATTAACCACAATAACTAATCAAAAGTATGAATAAAATATATAATTCTTTGGGAACGCTGTATGATTTATTTCCCAATATCAGTTTAAAAATGAAGTTGACCACTCTTTTTTTAATAATTGCATTGTTTAGGATACAAGCCAGTACGTATTCTCAAAATGTGAAGCTTACCTTGGATCTGGATGCTGTTAGCTATATGACAGTATTTGACGAGATTGAAGCCTTAACTGAATTTAAATTTTTGGGAAATCAAGATGTAATTAATAGTGGACGATTGGTTTCTGTTCATGTGAAAAAGGAAAGAATCGAAAAAATATTGACCAATCTATTTCTAGGAACTAACATTACTTTTAAAATTCTAGATAGGCAGATTATCTTAAAGAAGGAAATACAAGGAATACCTTTGAACCTCATTCCAATCTCAAAAATCACTAAGCCGGATAAAATACAGGTTTCTGTTAACGGAACTATAGTCGATAGCAATGGGACACCACTTCCAGGTGCAAATATTGTCGTAAAAAACAGTACAAATGGGGTAACTGCTGATTTTGATGGAAATTTCTCAATAGATATTACTGATGTAAATGCAATTTTGGTTATTTCTTATATAGGTTTTATAACGCAGGAAGTAAGTGTTACTGGAAAAGAAAGTATAAATATAACTTTATTGGAAGACGCAGCTAAATTGGATGAAGTTGTTGTCACGGGGGTAATTTCTGGTACTTCTAAAAAGAAACTGGCTTTCACTGTCGCAAAAGTTAAGGCTGAGGATCTGCAACAAACAACATCAGGAAATGCAGTGCAAGCTTTATCAGGGAAAGTTCCAGGTGTTCGTATTGTGCAGTCTGGCGGACAACCAGGAGCAGAACCATCTGTTCGTTTAAGGGGAGCTACTTCTTTAACCGGATCTCAAAAACCATTAGTTATTATTGATGGTATTATTACGGAAGGATCAATAGCGGACATTAATCCCGAGGACATTGCTTCTATGGAAGTCATCAAGGATGCAGCTGCTGCATCCCTATATGGATCAAGAGCAGCTAATGGGGTTATTCAAATTTTCACTAAACGGGGTTCAGAACTGCAGGAGGGAGAAACAAAAATAATCCTCCGCAACGAGTTTGGTTATTCCTTTCCCGGAAGAAAATATCCCCTTGCGACCCATCATCCATTTGAATTGGATGGAAAGGGACAATTTATTTTGGATGGAAGTAATAATCTCATTTTGGAAGCAGATGGAATTGTAGACAATCCATATCCACTTTTGTATGATCAACAAGATTTATTATATGTGAATGGGCTTTCCATGACCAATTATCTGTCTATTTCCAGAAACAATACCGGGACAAATTGGGCAGGATCAGTTAGTAATTACCAGGAAGATGGTATACTTAAAGATACGGACGGGTATGAACGAAAAACTCTAAGGCTCAATGTAGATCAAGTTATAACTTCGAAGCTAAACGTCTCGATCAATACTCAGTATATAGAATCAAATGGCGATAACGTAGAAAGAAGTAAGGATAGCCCATTCTATACTAGCTTGGTGATTCCTCCTGATGTAAATCTTAATGAGCCAAACGTCGATGGATCTCCGTTTATTTACAATCCTGTTCCAACTGATGATTTTACCAATCCGTTATATGAGTTAAACAATAGGATTAATGAAACAAAACGCGTAAGACAACTAGCAGGTGCAAATTTCAATTATAAGCCTTATGAATGGTTACATTTCTCTGGTAATACCAGCCTTGACCGGGAGCAGCGTTTCGATACTGATTATTATCCAAGAGGTTATTTGAGTTTAAGGGAACCTGCTTTGGCCGATGGCCTTCTTACAAAAAAGCATACGGAGACCAAAGCTATCAATTCATCAATTACGGCTTTGCTATTTAAAAGTTTCGGTGATTTGGTAGTTAAGATACGCCCTAGTGTTCTTTTCGAAGATTTAAATTTAAATGGTATTATAACTGAGGGAAGATCTTTTGTTGTTGACGATACCCCTAGTTTAGATGCTGCTACTTTAATAACAGGTAGTTCATTTGACCAGGATATTCGTTCAACAAATTTTTTCACTATTGCCAGCTTAGATTATAAAGATCGATACATAGGTGATGTTCTTTTCAGAAGGGATGGTTCGTCACTTTTTGGAGCAGATCAGCGCCATGCCAATTACTACCGTGTTTCTGGAGCATACCGTATATCAGAAGAACCATGGTTTAATTTAAATGGTATAGATGAATTTAAATTAAGGGCTTCCCATGGTACAGCAGGTTTAAGGCCACCATTTGAAGCACAGTATGAAACCTTAAAAGTGGTAGGAGGAAGTCTTCAATTTTCAACCCTTGGTAATACCAATCTTAAACCGGCGGTATCTACAGCTACTGAGTTAGGGTATAATCTTGATTTTTTGGAAAGATTTTCTTTGGAGTTCTCTTATGCTAAAAACGTAATTGAAGATCAGATTTTGAAAGTTCCGTTGGCTTCGGCGGCAGGATTTCCATATCAATGGCAAAATGCCGGTACGATGGAATCTGAAACCATTGAGGCTCTTTTTAGGGCATCGATATTCCGAGGTAAAGATTTTAATTGGGATGTACAATTTTCCTTTGATAATACAAAACAAAAAGTCACCAAACTAAACGTAGCGCCATTCCTTCAGTCGAATGTGCTCTCTTCATTGCGTTCTGAAGCTGTAGGACCAGCCATATTTTTAGTAGAGGAAGGTGTTAGTTTTGGAACAATGGTTGGGCGCGATTTTGCTCGCAGTTTTAATCAAGTGCCTCAAGTTTTTGATAATTTAGGAACAGCTATCCCCAATGAAGATGCTTATGTTATAAATGAAGATGGTTATGTTGTTTTGGCAGATACTTATCAGACGGTTAATGAAGCACCCATTCCATTGTTGGATGACAAGGGACAGATTGCGGCTGTTAAAATAGGAGACACCAATCCAGATTTCCAACTTGGAATTTACAATACATTCAATTGGAAAAATTTAAGTGCCAGTTTTTTACTGGATTGGAAACAAGGAGGTGACATATATAACAACACCAGGCAAAATTTATACGAGACCCCCCGTCATGGGGATGTAGATCAATCCAATAAATCCATAGAGACGAGAAAACCTATTGGATATTATCAGTCCTTGTATTCTACAAATTCCTCTAGCAGTCATTTTGTTGAAGATGGGTCTTATCTCAAGTTACGTGAAGCCGCCATTAATTATCAAATTTCCGGTACTGCTTTGGGGTCTATAGGCGATTTTGTAGATCAAGTTACGTTTGGGCTAACTGGTCGTAATTTAATCACGCTTACGAAATATTCGGGTTTCGACCCAGAAGTAGGTGCGTCGGATGCTACATTATTTCCTTATGATAATTTTAGCTATCCCAATTTTCGAAAATTCACCTTTAGAATTGAAGTCGCATTTTAAAAACAAAACATCATGAAAAATCTAAAATATAGTATTGTTTCGTTATGCATATTTTGCCTCTTAGGCATATCCGCATGTGATAACGATTTGGAGGTTACAAATCAGAATGAGCCGGATATCATACGTGCATTTTCTAATCCAAGAGATTTAATTAATACCGTTGGCGGAGGATTTCTTACCTGGTGGAACGGTACTAATGGAGATCAGCATCCTGGTCTGGCACTCGCTATAGGTGCAAACCTCACCACTGGTGAGCGTGCAGGGGCCGGTCAACAGGATTTCTCCGAAATTCCCCGTATTGCATATCCGAATTCAGTTTTTTATAATCGCCAGGAGACAATTGATAACCCCTGGTTTCAAAACTACGCTGCGCTAGCGGCAGCCAATGCTGGGTTAAAAGCCCTTGATAACGGCATTGAATTGGAATCCGAAAAAGAGGAAACCATGTTAAGGGCAAGTGCTCAAATGATTCAAGGTCTTACATTGGGACAATTAGGTACGTTGTTCGATCAGTCCGTTATTGTGGATGAAAATTCAACGGTCGAGGAAATTGCGTCCTCAAAATTCGAACCCCACGGAGTAGTTGTGGACATGGCGCTACTAAAATTTGATGCGGCAATTCAAACCTCAGGAACCATGTCTTTTAGCCTGCCCAATGGATTTATTAGTGGATACGATGCTAGTAACCCATTGGATAATGTTAAACTTGCTCAATTTGCCAATACTATGGCTGCGCGTATCCTAATGCAAAACGCACGTAATCCTGAGGAAAACCTGAACACGGATTGGAATCGTGTCTTGGACTACGCGAGGAAGGGAATTTCCGGTTGGGATTTTGCACCATCTGCAGAAGGTGCCGCGGAACCAGGATTATGGGTAGATAGGTATAAAAGAGAATCCTCCCGTCCAGATCGTATCAGAACATCAAATGAGATTATTGGATTAGAAGGTTCTACTGGTCAGTTAGAAGCCTGGTTGGCCCTTCCGCCGAACGATCGTAGACCTTTTCAAGTAGAAACAAATGACCGCAGGGTAACGGCCGAGGGAGATCCAACTGCCCCCGGATTATATTTTGGCTACGATCCAAGTACCCATGGATCTGTTAGCCGTGGTTGGTGGAGACAGTCTCAATACTATCATATTCGTTACGCTTCCCATCTAAATTTCACCGGTCCCAGTTATTACTGTACGGAAGCGGAGAATGGCCTAATAATAGCAGAAGCCTTGTTAAGGACTGGAGGTAATAAGAATGAGGCTGTTGATATTATCAATCAAACTCGAGTTACGAATGGTCAACTACCCGCGCTTATTGGAAGTGAATCTACTGAGGAACTGTTAAATGCCTTGATGTATGAAAGGCTTTTGGAACTCGGCTATACAGCTGCAGGTTTAACATATGCCGATAAAAGACGTTGGGAATTTACAGGGCCATTTGTTAGGGGTAACGGTAGCGGGGTTTACCAACATTTCACAGGTACTCCTAGAAATCTTCCGGTTCCAGCCAGGGAACTTCAAACATTAGGCTTGGAGGTGTACACTTTTGGTGGACCTACTGTGGCTGACGAATAATTAAGGCAGCTTTCAGTTCATTTATTAAACAAAGTTGTTGAATTAAGTTATTGCATTAATCTCAATTACCGGGCATTCGGTTGTCCGGTAGTATAGGGATTATGATATTATTGAAGGAACATAAAACGCTTTAATAATGCACGAACCCCCCAATAACATTTTGGACAATTAACATAAGCCGTTCAATTTATTCCAGCAATAACATTCCTTACGCAAGACAAGAAATGTAAATACCCGATATATGCTATGAAACTTTTATTAGTATTATTACTTTTTGTTAATAGTTGCCAAGAGAAAATGGTAAAGGAAATCCCAACTAAATCTAATACACCAAATATCATATACATTTTGGCAGATGATCTAGGATATGGTGATATTTCCATTTACAATCCTAAATCCCAAATTAAAACTCCTAGTATTGACCAATTGGCCTCACAGGGAATGAGGTTCACTGATGCCCATTCTTCGGCTTCCGTGTGCACTCCTTCCAGATATGGAATTTTAACTGGTCGATATTGTTGGAGAAGTCGACTGCCATTGGGTAATTTAAGGGGCTATGGTAGAGCCTTAATTGAACCTACACGTAATACTGTGGCTTCATTACTAAAAAATAATGGTTACACCACAGGGGTTATAGGAAAATGGCACTTGGGTTTAGATTGGGTAATTAAAAAAGGGCATGAAAATCTATTAAATGATCCGGACACTAAGGTGAACGAATTTAATATGGTCCAAGATATGAATCCAGACTATATTGATTTTACAAAAAAAACAACTTGGGGACCAAATAACTGTGGATTCGATTACTCTTTTATTCTCCCGACTTCGTTAGACATGCCACCCTACTGTTTTCTTGAAAATGATTCCATAATCGAAGTTCCTTCAGAGTATACTAAAGGTAATGATTTAAATACGGGATATACTGAGGCTTTTTGGAGACCTGGGAAAATTGCCCCGGGATTTTTATTTGATAATGTATTGCCAGCATTTCAAAATAAAGCCCGTCAGTTTATTGAGAGAAACGCAAATAATGAACAACCATTTTTCCTTTATTTCTCTTTGACTGCACCTCATACACCGTGGTTACCAATATCGGAGTTTAAAAATTCGGCAGAGGCCGGGAAGTATGGGGACTTTGTAAAGATGGTGGATGAAACCGTAAGCGAAGTTTTAAATTCCTTGGTAGAATTAGGTATTAGGGATAATACGCTTGTAATTTTTACCAGTGACAATGGCCCATATTGGAGTGAGGAATACGTAAAAAAATATAACCATAAGGCCGTTGGTGAATTGCGAGGGATGAAAGGTGATATCTGGGAAGGTGGCCACCGAGTTCCATTCATTGCCAGTTGGCCTAATAAAATTCCAAAAGCTAGGACGAGTGCAGCTTTGACTTCATTGACCCATCTATTTGCTACGGTTGCGGATATTTTGGAAATTGAAATAGAACCAAATGATGCGGAAGACAGTTATAGTATTTTGCCTGATTTATTAGGAAAAACGCCTGAAATTACTCAACAAAATGGCCTTGTACACCTATCATCTAAAGGCATTTTCGCCATTAGGCAAGGTGATTGGAAGCTGATAACAAAAAGGGGATCTGGAGGATTTTCTAATCCTCAATTTTATGTTCCAACTGGGGAGGAGCCCAAAGGTCAATTGTACAACTTAAAGGATGATATCGGAGAATCCAATAATTTATACCATTTATATCCCGAAAAAATAACGGAATTGAATGCGTTGCTAAATAATATCAAAGACAAATGAAAACGATTATAACGCTCTTGTTGTTAGGATGTAGCCTTGTCAGCTGTAATCCCTCTATACCAAATGTACCTCAAGAACTACCAGTTGACATGGTTAACCCATTGGTGGACGCTGCGAATTCGAGATGGTTTTTTTTTAATTCGGCATCCAGGCCGTTTGGAATGGTAAATTTGAGCCCGGACAATATTCTAAACGGGGCATGGGGTTCTGGATATCGTTACGATATGGACACAATTCGAACCTTCAGTCATATTCATGCTTGGCAATTGTCTGGAATTCCAGTGATGCCATTAACAGGAGCATTTAACGGGTCTATGACTCCAGATGACTACAAGTCTAAATTTAGTCATGAAAAAGAGGTGGTGGAAGTGGGTTATCACAAGGTGGAATTGGAAAAATACGGAATACAGGTTGAACTAACGTCAACAAAGAGAGTGGGTTTTCATAGATATTCCTTTCCAAAAGCTGTTGAAAGCCATATTGTATTAGACCTGGCTATTGAGTTGGGACCAAGTGAGACCGAAAGTGGATACATTAAGAAAATAAATAACAAAGAATTGGAAGGTTATGCTATAATGGCTCCTACCAGAAGAAGACCCAAACCAGTTGAAATTTTTTATGTAATAGAATTTGAAAAACCCTTTTCTACTTTAAAGGCTTGGAAATCGGGGAGGGAAGAGGTAGTTAATGATTCCATTGAAGGTAAAGGAATCCGAGCCTATGTTTCTTTTCCAACAACTAAGGGCGAGGTGCGCCAAATGAAAGTCGGATTGTCCTATGTAAGTTCAGAGCAAGCCAGAAAAAATTTAAATGCCGAAGTACCCCATTGGGATTTTGATTCAATAGTTAAAGAGTCAAAAACAGAATGGAATGGACTTTTGTCCAAAATAGAAGTGAAGGGAGGCCAACATGAAGAAAAAGTTCGGTTTTATACCGATCTGTGGCATGCACTCCAAGGAAGGCGGATAGTAAGTGATGTGGATGGCCAGTATTGCGATAGAACGGGAGAATTTAAAAGAATTGGACAAATACCATTGGATATAGATCAAAAACCCCTTTTTAACCACTTCAACTCAGATTCTTTTTGGGGCGCACAATGGACCCTTAATACACTTTGGCATTTGGTATATCCAAAGATTTCTGAGGAATTTGTTCAATCTATGTTACTCATGTACAAAGATGGAGGTTTAATTCCAAGAGGACCCTCTGGAGGTAATTATACATATGTCATGGTAGGAGCACAGACTACACCATTTATTGCTAGCGCTTATATGAAAGGCATACGAAATTTTGATATTGATCTAGCCTATGAAGGAATGAGAAAAAATCATTTCCCGGGAGGATTAATGAGCAAAGCGGGGTATGAGCACAATACACTTATTGGAGGAGGTATAGAGCACTATATAACAAAAGGATATATACCTTATCCATTGCCCGAATCCAATTATCCTAAAGATAAAATCTATGGGTCCCATCAGGATGGAGCTGGTCAGACCTTGGAATATGCATACCAGGATTGGACACTTGCCCAAATGGCAAAAGTGCTGGGTAAGAAAGGAGATTATAACTCATTCATGAAAAGGTCGAATAATTATAAAAATTTATTTGATCGTTCCATTGGTTGGATGAGAGTAAGGGCCCCGGATGGTTCTTGGGTAGAACCCTTTGATGGTTTAACGTATGACCACGGATGGGTCGAGGCAAATGCATTTCAGTCAACCTGGTTTGTACCCCATGATGTGGAAGGGCTAATCCAGTTAATGGGTGGCCGACAAAATTTCATAGATAAGCTAAACCGATCATTTGAGATATCAAGTAATTATGACTTTAAATCATCTGAACATGGTGATAGAAGTGGAGTTCAGGGCAATGATCTTCGACAGGGTGGAAAGAGTGAAAAAGAAGAGCCTTACCTAAACTATGGCAATCAACCCAGCATGCAGGTAGCATATCTTTTTAACTATGCAGGATCACCTTGGCTAACCCAGTATTGGGCTAGAGAAGTTATTGAAAAGGTATATAGTGGTGTTTCGCCTTATTCGGGCTACAGTGGTGATGAGGACCAAGGCTTGATGGGGGCACTCTCAGTTTTGATGAAAATTGGCGTTTTTTCTATGAGGGGCGGTGCGGATATAGAACCGGTATATGAAATTAGTAGTCCAATATTCGATGAAGTACTGATACATCTGGATGAGGATTATTATCCGGGAAAATCATTTCTAATTCAAACCGAAAACAATTCTAAAGAAAATAGATTTATTCAATCGGCAACACTAAATGACGATATTTTGTCAAAGCCTTGGTTTTATCATAAACAACTGGTCCAAGGAGGATCTCTTAAATTAAAATTGGGAGATAAGCCAAATAAAGAATGGGGAAGTTCAAAAAATGATGCTCCTCCTTCTATGTCAAATGAGCTAAAATAATATTATGGATCAACTTAAAAATTGCCAATAATGTCCGTAAAAAATAGACAATCATTTAAAAGTTTGATTTTTTTGGTTTTGGCTTTTCAATTATTTGTAATTAAAGGGTCATTTGCCCAATATCCGGATAGGACAATTACAATCATTAATAGTAACAATCCCGGAGGGGTTATTGATTTGATGTCGAGAAAATTAGCTGTAATAGCTAAAAAGTATGAAAACGTAACCATAATAGTGGACAATATCCCAGGTGGATCTGGCACTGCGGCAATGAATTATGTATTAAATCAGCCCGCAGATGGATATACCTTATTAGCCACTTTGAAATCCTTTATCTCCACAGGTTTATTATCGGAAGCCGGGGTAAGTTTAAACGATTTTCATTTGGTGGCTTGTATGGTTTATGACTGGGAAGCTATTATTACAAATAGAAACTCGGAAGTTTCAAGCTTTGATGACATCTTAATTGATGCAGAAAGAAAAAATGGCCGACAGAGATGGTTAGGACCCAATACAGGTGGAATGGACCATTTAATGGCCCTTGAAACTTGGGAAAAATGTGGAATACAAGCCAGGTGGATCCCTTTTGAAGGAAGTTCTGTTTCTATTGCAGCACTTCTAGGAGGGAACGGGACTGTTTATGTTGGTAACCCTTCGGACATAGTTGGTCGACCTAATTTGAATATAGCGGCTATTGCTAGCCCAAATCGCTTACCAGATTTTCCAAATGTCCCTACCCTTAAGGAAAAAGGCTATGATCTTAACAAACAGATGTGGAGAGGGTTTTCTGTTAAACTTGGAACCCCCAAAAGCGAATTGGAATTTTTGGAAAGTCTTTTCTATAAAATCGGCCAGGATCCAGAATGGGAAGCATATATAAAATCAGGTTTTGCTGAACCGGTTTTTTTAAACCATTCGGAAATGGCCGAACAATTGAAGGATGATGAATCTTCTGCCAGGAGATTGCTGACAAAAGCTGGAGTCATAAATGAAGAAATAGGAAGGTCGAATACCTATTCAGGCTTAAATCTTTTAATGTTTTTAATTATGTCTACAGCATTGACATTTATAGTTTATATATATAAAAAGAGGACCGTTGATAAAGAGTTCGTTATACATGTTTTATTAATAGGTTTACCCATCTTTTTCATTTACCAAAGCTCATCTTTTCCAGGTGCACAAGAATTTACTGAAAATAGTCCAGCATTAATTCCTAGATTTTGGTCTTTCGGATTATTGGCCTTTAGCCTTACATCATTAATTAGTAATTCTGGCAGACCAACTTTGAAAGAAATGTTCTTAAGGCCAAAGTCCCTTCCAATATATGCTATTCTACTACTTCTGATTTATTTGGGAGGTATATTTCTTTTTGGGTTTTACTTGAGCTCGATTCTATTTATGATAGCTATTCTATGGCTTTTAAACTATAAACGCCCCATTCAGATTCTATGCATTGTTTTTGGCTTTCTCATACTTATTTATTTCTTATTTGAAAAAGCACTTAATATTAATCTACCTAATGGAATTTGGCTATAATGGAAAATATTTGGGATTTAACAGGAACTGTTTTGAGTAATGTTCTTTCGTGGCAAACATTATTAATTATTTTAATCGGAATTCTTTATGGAATTTTAGCTGGTGCAATACCTGGTATTTCCGCGTCCATTGCGGTCGCATTATTGGTGCCTTTTACGTATACTCTTGATGCTGGTCAAGCGATGATTTTACTTACCACAGTGTACATGGCGTCCAGTTATGGAGGGTCTATTACGGCAATCATGGTTAATACACCCGGGACGCCGGGTTCAGTGGTTACTACCTTTGATGGGTACCCTTTAACTCGTCAGGGTAAGCCTGGGCTCGCCTTAGGGACATCAATAATATCTTCTACCATAGGGGGTATTTTGGGAACCATTATTCTAATCATTTTTTCTGTTCCTATTGCCAAGTTAGCCCTGTCATTTGGCCCTCCTGAATATTTTGCCTTAGCAATTTTAGGACTAACAATTATTTCTTCACTTTCCTCCGAAAATTTGATCAAGGGATTAATTGCCACCCTTTTGGGGTTATTATTAACAACCGTAGGTGTAGACCCTTTTACAGGTTTTCCCCGGTTTACATTGGGAAGGTCTGAATTAGGTGATGGTTTTTCGTTTATTCCGGCCTTGATCGGATTATTTGCCATTGGCGAGGTATTGGTACAGATAGAAAACTTTATTTCTGAATCAAAGAATATTGATAAATTTTCTCAAAAATTCCCAAATATTAAAATGATAAAAAAATTGGGAGGGGTAATAATCAAGTCTTCAATTATAGGAACGGTCATCGGCGCTATTCCAGGAGCTGGGGGGACTGTAGCTACGTTTATCGCCTACGACCAGGCCAAGAAATCCAGCAAAACCCCTGAACAATTCGGAAAAGGAAGCCTTGAGGGCGTGGCTGCTCCCGAAGCGGCAAATAATGCAGCAGTTGGTGGTGCATTGATTCCTCTTCTAACACTGGGAATTCCGGGAAGTGCTTCCACAGCAGTTTTAATTGGAGCTTTATTTATGCATGGACTAGTTCCCGGTCCAGAATTATTTTCCAAGCAAACTGACCTTGTATATAGTTTATTCACGGCACTAATAGTTGCAAACATTTTTATGCTGATAATAGGATGGTGGGGAAATCGCCTTTTTGTAAAGGTAATTGCAATTCCTCCGGCTATCTTGTTGGCTATAATCCCGGCATTTGCAATCGTAGGAAGCTTTACCATTAATCGTTCTATGTTCGATGTCGGCACATGTGTCGGTTTTGGGATATTGGGATGGTTGCTTAAACGGAATGATATCCCTACAGCACCAGTGGTTCTTGGACTGATTTTAGGTTTTATGGTAGAGGCCAATTTACGCAGGACGTTGCTCATGGGTGATTATACTTTGCTATTTACAAGACCACTATCGGCAGTGATGTTAATACTGGCATTAGTATCGTTTATATATCCTTTTATTCGAAAGAGGAAAAAACCAAGCAACGAATAGTTCTTATGTCTAACTGATCAACTATATAAAATGAAATGTTTGATACTGTATTTTAGATTCACCACTATAGGTAGATTCCATATTGTAATGGCAATATTTCTTTCGATTTATCCCATCTGTACTCAATCACAACACATCGCTACCAATCGTCCGAATGTAGTTTTAATTGTTACCGATGACCAAGGTTATGGAGATATTGGCTATCACCAAAATAAGGATATCAGTACTCCGTTTTTAGATTCTTTTGCAGACCAGAGCATAAGCTTCAATAATTTCTATGTTACCCCAGTTTGCTCACCGTCCAGGGCTAGTATAATGACAGGGCGATATAATATTCGAACAGGTGTTTTCGACACCCTGTCTGGAGGGGGTATAATGGCCTCATCAGAAACCACCTTAGCAGAAATATTAAACGAATCTGGCTATAGGACCGGTCAGTTCGGGAAATGGCATTTAGGAAACAATTATCCATCACGACCCCAGGATCAAGGTTTCGAAACATCCGTTTGGAACATCGGTGGCGGGTTGGGAAGTCCAGGGGATTGGCTTAATTACCATAAAAGGGATAGCTCCTATTTTAATCCGATAGTATGGAAGAATGGTGAAATATATCAAAGTGTTGGCTATTGTTCAGACGTTTGGACCAATGAGGCCATAGAATTTATTAATTTCAATAAAAACGAACCATTTTTTGTTTATCTAGCTTATAATGCTCCACACAAGCCACTTCAATTACCTCAAGAATACTATGACAAGTATAAGGATAAAGAAATCAATCAAGAGTATTATAGAGATTTGGGTTTTTATGTCCATGAAATGACCGAAAAGGATAAAGAAGATGCAAGAAAAGTATATGGCATGGTTACTAACATAGACGATAATTTAGGCCGTCTTTTTGGGGAACTAAAAGCTCTTAACCTATATGAAAACACTATTATCATTTTTATGTCCGATAATGGTCCTGCACAATACCGCTACATAGGGGGCTATCGTGGCAAGAAAAGTTTAGTTGATGAAGGAGGCATTCACGTACCTTTTTATTTGAAAACTCCGTCATCAATTGCGGCAGTAAACGAAGTGGAGGAACGTTTTGCCCATATAGATATATTGCCAACAATTGCGGCGATGTGCGATATTCAAATCAATGATAATCTTAGGGTCGACGGTGTGAGCATGGTGCCTTTTTTCACACAATCCAAGCCCACAAAATTAGAAAGACCTCTCTTTTTTGAGTGGCAAAGAAGCTATCCGGAGAAATATAAAAATATGGCAGTCATTCATAATGGCTATAAATTAATTGGAAATGCCCCAGAAGATGCCCCCATAAACAATTTTGAATTATACAATTTAGATAAAGATCCATTTGAATCCCACAATCTTGTAGAGGACCAATCAGATATTGCTGTGAAATTGAAAAAGGAAATTGATGTTTGGTACGAGGATATAATGCAAAGCTATAACATAAAGAATTTGCCTGAAATCATAATAGGAAATGAAAATCAAAATACAATCTACCTCAATAGAAACGACGCAAGAGGAATACAGGAAATCAGGGCCCAGGAGAACCTACCTTTTAGTTGGGATGTAGTGATTGAAAATCCCGGGTATTATCGAGTGAGTTGCCATTTTATAAATAAAATTGATCGGAAAGGGAAGCTATACTTTAGAGTAGGCAGTAAAAATGTAAGCATGGAAAACCAAGAAATTGGTGTTGAAAAATTGGTTTTTGACAAGGTAGCCTTGGAGCGCGGAAAATTTAAAATTGATAGTTGGTATTCTATCAATATAGAGTCCTTTCTGACTCCTTTTTATATAGAAATTGAAAAATTGAATGACAATGCATACAAACCTTAACTCACAAAATAAAGATATTTATATAATCCTCAAATGGGCATTTGCGATTTTGTCAATGGTTATGTTAAGCCCGGTAAGGGCACAAACAAGTGAAAAAATTAATATTTCATTTTTTGGGTTATCAGTATGTAATGGTTCAAATGCTGATAATAAGCAAGGCTTTGCATGGCAATTTTACCATAGTAACACCATAGATAGAACTAACTACCAGTACTTTAATGTATCCACTGGAGGAGACAAATGATTCATGATGGTGATAAAGTAAAGAACCTTGCCCAGAGTTTAAGTACAGTGGATATAGACAGTAGGATTCAACTAAAACACATACCAATATCTCTTTAATAGAATGGACACAATGAAATATAATACTTTTTTCAAGATAATTCAATTGACATGTATTCTTTTTTTAAGTGTAATGTCAATTGCCCAAAAGCGACCTAATGTTATTGTTATATATACTGACGATCAGGGTTCTGTTGATTTAAATAGTTTTGGTGCAAAGGATTTGGTGACTCCAAATATGGATAATATTGTAATGAGTGGTGTTCGATTTACACAATTTTATGCATCTCCGGTCTGTTCACCTTCCAGGGCTTCTTTACTTACTGGTAAAAATCCTCAGAGGGCAGGGGTCGAAAGGAATTCATCGGCTCATTTAAGTCAAGAAACTGGACTGCCAGGAACGGAATACACCATGGCCGAGATGTTTAAAGACGCGGGATATTCTACGGCACATATAGGAAAATGGCACCTTGGTTATGCTGAAGAAATGAGTCCCAATGCACAAGGTTTTGACCATTCATTTGGTCATTTGGTGGGTTGTATAGATAATTATTCACACTATTTTTATTGGAATGGTCCAAATAGGCATGATTTATTTAGAAATGGAAAAGAAGTATACTACGAGGGTCAATTCTTTCCAGATCTTATGGTAAAGGAAGCTTCTGAATTTATCTATAAAAATAAAAATAAACCATTTTTTATCTACTTCGCAGTGAATATGCCTCACTATCCCTATCAGGGTGATCATAAATGGCTAAAATATTATCAAGAAAAAGGACTTGCTTACCCCAGGGATTTATATGCCGCATTTCTTTCTACGCAAGATGATCGCATTGGAATACTTTTAAGACAATTGGAAGACATGGGGTTAAGAGAAAATACCATTATTATCTTTCAATCGGACAATGGCCATTCCACCGAAGAACGTGCTCATTTTGGAGGTGGTAGCGCAGGCCCCTATAGAGGAGCGAAGCAATGCCTGTTCGAAGGTGGAATGAGGGTGCCCGCAGCTATAAGTTGGGCGGGAAGAATCCCTGTTGGAGAAGTAAGGAATCAATTTGCAGTTAATACGGATTGGATGCCAACTCTGGCTGAATTATGTGCAATTAAACTGGACGCAAAAGATTTGGACGGAATCAGCTTAGTACCTATTATCAATGATAATCAAAGAAATACATTACACAGCCAGGGTTATACTTGGCAATACAAAGATATGTGGGCGGTTCGTAAAGGGAAATGGAAACTTTTGGGAAATCCTTTCGATACAAGCGCCACGGATTTTAAATTTAAATCCGATAGGTTTCTGGTAAATATTGAAAATGATCCAGGTGAAATTGAAAATTTAATCAATAAGTATCCTGAAATCGCAGCAGAGTTGGAACAACAATATGAAAACTGGAAGGAAAATAATAAGTTATGATTATTTTATTTCAAAAAGGTTGTTTTATTAGACACTATCCCGCAAACTGTGTAAGTTAAAAATAACCAGGGTTTGACTTTTATTTAAAGTCTGACCCTTTTTTCATAGATCGTAAGGAACTGATTTAAAATAATGCCCCAGTTCCTGATGGGCATTGACCATTTCTTGGTCGCCTCCCTTGTTGCCAAATATACGGATTTCATCACCGCATCATCGGTAGGGAACGAAAGTTTGTTCTTGGTGTACTTTCTGATTTTTCCATTGAGGTTCTCTATAAGATTGGTCGTATAGATGATCTTACGGATCTCCAAGGGAAACTCGAAGAATACGGTGAGTTCCTGCCAGTTGTCCCTCCAACTTTTTATGGCATAGGAATACTTGTTTTCCCATTGCCCTGCAAAGTCGTCCAGGGCCGCTTTGGCAGCCTCCTGGGTAGGGGCGTTGTAAATTTGCTTCATATCAACGGTAAATGCTTTTTTGTCCTTCCAGACCACATACCTGCAAGCATTTCTTATCTGATGTACCACACATATCTGGGTCTTGGATTCCGGGAATACGTTCTTGATGGTGTCCGTAAACCCATTGAGATTGTCGGTGGCCGTAATAAGGATATCTTCGGTGCCACGCGCCCTGATATCGGTCAGTACGCTCATCCAGAAAGCGGCCGATTCGTTCTTGCCGAGCCAAAGTCCCATTACTTCTTTTGTGCCATCCCTGCGGAGCCCTACGGCAATATAAACGGTCTTGTTGATGACCTTGGAGCTCTCACGTACCTTAAATACAATGCCATCCATCCAAACAATAAGGTAGACAGGTTCCAGGGGGCGGTTCTGCCAGGCTACGATATCGCCCGATACCTTGTCCGTAATCCTTGATATGGTCGAAGTGGAGACATCAAAGTTGTAGACCTCCCTTATTTGCTCCTCGATATCGCTGTTGCTCATCCCCTTGGCATAGAGCGATACGATAACGTTCTCGATCCCGTCGACCATGTTGCCCCGTTTGGGCACTATCATGGGATTAAAGGAAGCATCCCTGTCCCTTGGCACGGCTATTTCGGATTCCCCGAAAGAAGTACGTACCTTCTTTTTGGAAAACCCGTTTCTAGAATTGCTCTGATTTGATTTTTGGTGCTTGTCATAATCCAAATGACCATCCAACTCTCCCTCTAGCATCTTCTCGATACCACGTTTTTGGAGTTCCTTTAAAAAACCGTTGAGCTCATCCCCGGTCTTGAACTGTTTAAGAAACTCATCGTCGAATAATTCTTCTTTTTTCATAAGGTGTAAATATTTAAAATTAAACAAAAAAATAGCTGGGGCATGCCCCAGCTATTTTCTATTTACACACTTTATGAGATAGTCCTTTTTATTAATTTACTAAGTTCCTCAATACTTAAAGTATCAATTTCCCGATGCAGCATTCTATGACAATTGGAGCAAACTAATGCCAGGTCTTTTAATCCAGTAGTGGTTTCTCCTTCCAAATCAGATAATGGAGTACGATGATGTGCTTCTATAAATCCTTTTCCGATTTCACCGTAAATTTCATAAAAATCAAAACCACAAACTTCACAGTCTAGCTTGCCGTGCTTTTTTAAATAGGCATCTTTTTTCTTTTTATTGATTTTGGAATCACGTTCTCTAAGTTTATGTAATTTGTAGATTACTTTCCCCTCGCGCACTTCATGGGATTCATCATCCTCTTCCTCACCAATACTATATAGTTTATTGGATAATTCTTCGTCCGAAATGGCACTTTTTATACGTTCAGCTAATTTATTTAAACCGGAAATATCGTCTTGAAACTCAAAGAAAATTTCTTTATCCAGTCTACTGTATCGGTCCATTCCTTTACCTTCATAATTGGGGTCAATGGCCTTAAAATTATTTAGTTTCATGGCAACCCCATTAGGGTTGCGAAAATTAATATGCTCCATCCTAGTTGTATGGATAGGTAATTTATTTAAGATATTGGAAACTTCAATTATTTTCAGGTTGTTGCTGTCCATTTCTCTAGCCTCAATGCTATGATAAAGTTGAAGTGCTAATATTATTTCATCTCTATGCCATTTGGGAGGTCTAATTGATTTTTGGTTTGCTGAATCCTTAATGAGGCTAACTGTTTTACCGTTTCTTTTAAATAAATGTTCATAATTGTTAGTTCTACCGTGTATCTGAAAAGCAGTTATATCAGAGCTATCCTTTTTTTGATACCATTTATTGCTGTTCAATTCGTCCGCAATTTCAGAGGTGGTCATTGGAGTTCCTTTTGACTCAATTACTTTTACAATTGCATCGTGAAGTTTCATTTTTGACATTGTCGTTTTAGAAGGTGATTGACTTTTAGTTAATGAAGCTAAGTATCCTGTAGACTGCTCTGATATCATAGGACATGCTGTTAATCAGTTTTTTTTAAAATATGTATTGGTCTATGTCTACAATTTCCGTTGCTAATGTTGCTTTTTCTGTTTTTGAAATTGAATCGTATTTTATAGCAAGCTTTGAGCCCACCTCTAGTTCTGCCCAACCCAACCAGCCATTCTCATAGTTTGAAACCACTAGGAAAAACTGAGCTCCATCTTCATCTTCACCAAAAATATAGTTGGATAAACCTTCGCCCTTATCAGGGATGGCATACACTTCAACAATAGTAAAACCGTCATTTCTTAATTCAATTATGTGCTCCTCATCATATACTGTTTGGGAGTCAATTTTGAACCATTTAGCAGAATGCAATGGGTTAGGGTCAATTTCAATTTCATAAACTTTTGAAAGCAGTTCTCGCGATTCTTTGGATTCAATGGATTCACCTCTTAAACGAGAAACAATGTTGAAATAGTGATTTGCTATAAATTTGATATATTCTCCAATAATATTTTGACTGTAATGATTGCCGTTCACAATAAAGTCAAATTCGTGTAGAATTTTCTTTGCTTCAATGCAAGCGAAAACTGGATAGTCTTTACTTTTAAATAATTCATTAAAAATATCTAATGATGAATGGATCAGTTTTTCTCGATTTGTCACATCGGACTTAATGTTTTCTGATTGGCGCTTGAATGTTGATGCTCTATAAGTAGCATAAATATCTGACCAATTTTTATCATCTTTCCAATTCTGTGTTTTATCCAATATTTCCTCATACTTAGATAAGTAAAGCAGACATAGGAAATGTAGTTTAATTAATGAAAAACTAAACTTTCTACATGAAACATTCGGATCGTCAAAACCTTCTCTAATAAGTCCATCAAAAATTTGGACCGCCTGCTCATAATCTCCATTATAAAAATAATGTTTAGCAATTCCGATTTTTACACGAGATGAGTTCGGGTTAAGTTTCTGAGCTTGGCACAAGAATTTTAATTCTCCCAGTTTATCAGATAGTAATCGAAGTACTCGTGAATAATGATATGCTAATTGATAATCCTTAGTATTATAAAGTAACAAATCATTAAATCTTGACTTTAAATGAACTAGCTCGGAATGATTTCTTGATGATTTATATTGACTTATATACTTGTTTAAATCCACGATAAGATTATGCGTAGTCCTATCAGTACTTAGCTCTACGTAAATATCATCGAATTTTGTAATTCCCTGCTGTTCATCTCTAGTTTGTTGTACGAGAATTTTTTCCTTTACGCCTTTAAGTTTTTCTGATATCTTATTTCTTACTTCAATATTTTTCGGGTTAATAAGTAAAAGGTCTCTTATAGAATCGCTTAAACTATAAGAATCAACTCCAAACTCATTTGTTTTTCGTTGAATTAGACTTGTTTTTGATAATTCATTTATAGATTCTGATATTTCTTCATTGCTTAACTGCAAGAATTCTACAAGTTCTGATTTTGAAGCCTTTGACAGAACGTATATAGCTTCAAGAATGGCAATAGAATTTAAACGAATTGATTCTATTAAGTTACGATAAGAAAAAGAGGCTATATCTTTTTGAGATTTACTAATAGATTCTGCAATGTCTACACCTTTATTATATAAATCAATAGTCAGTCTTATTGCAAGAGGATTAAAATTTGCAGTTTCTGCGATTTTTTCAAGTATATCCTGCTCTATACTTTGAACACCTCTTTTTCTTAAATAATTTCTACAAAGGTTTATTGCGTGTCTTTTGCCAAGAGGTTCTATTGGAACAGTTGTTGCCGAATCTACAGACACTCTTGATGTAACAATAATCCTCCAATGTAATGGTAAAACTTGGTTAAACTCAATAAATTCATTCTGCGAGTGCATTAATAAAGTTTCTAAATTATCAATGCAAATGAGAATTTTCTCGTTTTCCAATTGGACACAGGCATCATCAAAGGATGTAAAGTCTTTGCTGTATATTTTGCAGAGGTCCTCTAGAATTGAATCTTTTATTTGATCAATCCCATCAATAGCTTCTATTTGTTCAACACCATCTGCTGTTAGCCGTTCGTTTTTTAAAGTACAGAAAACAATAGAATTAATAGATTTACTTTGTTCAGGTGTTAAACTTATTTCTTTTAAAAATTGAAGAATCAATGCAGTTTTGCCAATCCCACCAGGAGCAACAACCGCTATTAAATTGTTTCTAACTTTTGATAGGGTTGCATGTAAATCTTTGAATTCTTTATCACGGCCCAATAATCCAGTTATTTCATGGTCAAACGTAGCTGGTAACGAATTGGGTATAGCCCATTTTACATTGTCGTACCATTCATCAGGCGGAGAATTTAAATTTTCGGAAACAGCATGGTTTAAAGCTTGTCTGATACTTCCAAGACCAAGCTTTTCAATTAAAGGATCACTGGCTATAGCAGCAGACCTAAACCAATAAAAGTCAGGGAATGACCTGTTAGGATGACTTATTGCATTACGGATGTCAAATATACTAAGTATACCACATAGGTTTTTAAAAGCCTTCATATGTGGGTGCAAGGAAGTTCCATTGGTTATATCGAGAGCCATATTAAAGATTTCATCCAAATAGCTGGACTCAACCAAAAATGATATATTTTCAAAACTTCCCTGGACTGACTCAAGATTCTCTCTTTTGAGAATTGAATTTTTATTAGTATCAGTAATGTTATCAATTTCATTTTCAATGATATAGTTGCCCAATGAATTTTCAATTTCATAAATAATCATTGCACTTTTTATACGTAATCTTTGAGTTTCAGTCATGTTTTTTTTATTCATTAAAGCGGTTTATGCGTGAAACGCAGCGCGTAAATAGATGCCGATTTTTTGGATTAACACATAGCCCAATTTTTAATTATTTCTTTTTATGTTAAATAGCTCAAAAACCCGAATTAAAAAATTTAGGGGTCTTTGCTAATAAGAACTATCCTCTCAGAAAGCCTTTGTTAGATATTTTAATTACACTTTGTTAGCAATTTTGGTTTATTTCACATTTGATGCTGAAATTTTTCTTCCTGCGTCAATCAAAATAATATTTTCTGCATTTTCCAAATTCAATTCTTTCAATGTTTTATGGACTTTATTGAATTCAGATGCATCAAAATATAAAATCACTTTTATTGATTTTTTAGTTGCATTTGCCTTTTCATAAACTTCTACTTGTTTTGCTAGGTTCTGTTTTAATTTGGAATTAGAAGCAAGTTTAAATTCTATCAGTGTTTTATCTTTCGAGCCTTTTGATATGGCATAATCAACTGGTCCACGTCCATTATTTGGCTCTCGGTTAACATCATAATCCGATGCAAACCAAGTAAGTCGATAAATTATCTGTAAGTCTTCTTCTCGTTTGATTGGTTGATGATTAACATAAAAAAGCCTATAACCGTCATTGTCCTCAATCACGGTTTTTAAAAATTTTATTCTTTTTATAGACTCTTCATATGAGCTTTCAGGACTAATTTCGTAGAAGTCCGATTGGCTTATTAACAGTTCAACTAATTTCCCTAATTGTACGATAAAAATGCTTTCAATTTCGTCAACCTTTTGTTTGGAAATATTTTTAGCGCCAACCTTATTTTCCTCCTTTTGTTTGACGTAATACTTAATAATTTCTGGAAATTGCTTAATTGTATTATGAATAGCTAAGGAAATTTCTTTTTGAGTGTTTTTCTTGTTTTTTGGCGATTTTGGCAGTGATTTTTTGAAATAATTGAATATTTCGTGCCTCAATTGGTCGTTGGGAATACTTCCACAAATCCTCCTGAAATCGCCTCTTAAATCATTACTATTTATCCAATTATCATCTTTTGTTAATATGTCTCTTGGTGATAGCAGAGCAAAGTCTCCAAATAAATATGGAAGTTCATATTCTTTAGGCATCCATCTTTCCATTTGATAATTGAAATAGACTTTACTGACATTGACCTTTTTTATATATTTTTTATCAATATGTTTTATAGCGAATTCTTGGGTGTATTCTAATAAGTATTCTTTTATCAGATTTGTTGTAAAATCACTTATGTTGTCCTTTCCAACTCCAATTTCGAAAAGTCCTGCTTTTTCAAGATGCGATGATTGAGTAACTTGTTCCTTGCCCAAATCATCAAAAACAATATGAATTGAGGTAGAAAATGCTTTTCCGAATTTTGGACCTAATCCACTTCCTCCGTTACCAACTTTACTGTAGCCAAGCCAGTTTTGTTTTACTTCTGGGAATAAATACCATGACTTTACTTCGGCAAAATCATTGAATCCATTTTCCGCTTTTCTCTTTAAAAATGCCAAGTATTTTAATATGTTTTGATGAAGTACTTGATACTCTGGTTTTTTGCTTCCAAACAACAGAAAAGGGTCAATAAAAAGAGGTAAGTCGTTTATTAATGAAATATTAAATGCTCCAAAATCTTCAAGAATTGAAGGGTTGATTTCGAAGAAGTCAGAGAAGTATATTTTCATATTTAATGTTTGCTTCGCATTGTTGCCAACATGTGCATATAGTATCTTGTAATTAGATACCTGTAATAACAAACTATAATTAACTAAACAATATCTAAATACATTTTAGTGTCTTATAATTCTTATTAATACAATAAAATTTTCGCTGGTGTAAAGAGGGGGGAGTACTACAACCAAGTATTAGTTTCTAACCTTCTAAGTTAGTAAATATTGGTTTTGGTATTTGCTTAATCGATGAAGTACAGTTATATCCGATGTAGTGTGTTTTTGTGGTTATCAATTTAATAGGTGTGTATTTTAAAAATGGATGGGTGAATTTATTCCAAGGCCCTAATAAGAGAATATGGCCAGACCATAGCCAAAAATATAATCTATGGGCGATTCAAATTGCCATGGTTATTATTTGCTATTTTGGCAAGTAAAGTATTTTGGAAATACACTAGTTGTTTAGTTTGAAGATCAAAAAAGGGAAGGTGGCCATCCGCTCGCATAGGCATGTTGCCAACTCTATGAAAACGTTCCATGCAATGGTAAAGCATTTTAATATCCCCTTTGGTCGCTGGCTTGTTATCCTGGGCCGTCAACATCGATTTTAAGGCCTCTGCAGCCAGGGAACCGGCAGTTGCGTTGCCAATGCCCGCCATGGTCATTTTATCCGCTTTAATTGCTTCTGTTTTGGGAGGTTGCTCAATGGACAAGGTATTGCTGTTCCTGTTTTTAATATGATGGGCCTTCGATCTACAACTGTTACTACAGAATTTTTGGACATGTCGCCTAGTTGGGACAAATTCCCCATAACAATACCTGCATGTATAGTGTTTACCTTCCATTGTACGTCAAATATACGTTTGTTTAACGTATGATTCGATAATTTTACGGCACTATATGATATTTTGTTGATAGCCTTTTTGAAATCAAGGGAATGCTTTGGAGCCTAAATGTTACTATTCCGAAACATCAAAAACAGATTTAAGAAGGAATTCCCTTGCCTCATGATCGGTAACCAATACTGGTCTGGATTTTCTTTTTTTACTTGGTTTTGGATTATTATCCAAGTTTAGTTCAGTTTGATGAAATTCATTATTGAGAAATAATTTTTTGATAGAGAGAAGGTCTTTTTCTATATGTTTGAAAGGATCCATGGGATGTGCATTGGTAATAGGATTTACCTTGAATTTTGTATTGATCTCATTAAAATGGTATTGGATGCAAGTACCTTGTAATTTAAAATATTCCAGAATATATTCTTCTAGGTCGCAATGCTCGTGAATGTGGAGTGCCATCCAATTTGCTATCGTAGTACAGAATGTGAGCTGTTCCATATACTTCTCCAAAAGGACGTTAAATTGGAACGGTGCTAATGCCGCCTTTTGATCGCTCAACAGGAAGATATTTCCGTATAGGATGGAAGATTTCTCCAGGATTTGGACCAGCTCGGGATTGGATCTTAGTTCAAAAGCATTCCCTGACTTTTCGATTATGGCAGGCGTATCAAAAAAACGGGCAAATTCAGGGGAGTCCAACAATTCCTTTTTGCTTTCAGGTACAAGACTTTTTGGAATGAAAAATAAGAACGGCCTATACAAATTGTTCTTTAAATCGTTAAAAGCGTCTTCTAAGGCCATCTCTAATTATTGTGAATTGCCAAGTTAATATATTACACTGTTATTTCCTTTTGTCAAAAGCGGTCTATTTTAAAAGATGGGAATAATCTTGTGGTAATTCCGCATCTATATCCCTTAAATACTTTTCCAAGGCTACCATAGAGGTATGTCCTGTTATGAGCATTAACTTGCTTTTGGCCTCAAAAGGAGATGCCTTTTTAATCAACATTCTATACAATTTGGTAATGGAAGTATGTCTAAAACTATAAAGACCATAATCCTTATTTAAATTAAAATGGGATTTTACGATCTTCTTAAAGCGCTTGGAAAAATAATCCCGCCTGTTGGTCAAAGTGGTCTCCCATTTTGCTCCGATCTTATCAGGGGTAAACAAAAAGTACGATTTGTCCATTTGGGATAGATCTGGTAGTTCCTCCAATAAAATTTCAGGTATTATTTTAATCTTTAATGGACTGTTTTTTGCTTTGAAGCTTACGGTGTTATTTTCGAAGTTGATATCGCCTAAGGTAAGCCTACAGACCTCTATGGGCCTTAAATAATTGTAAGAAATGAATTTTATGTAGAGTAGGAGTATAGGGTCTTCCGTTTCTAGGTAATTAAAAATTTTGTTCTCCAGATCTAAGGAATAGGTCTTGTTCCGCTCAGGAATGGATTTGAGGACCTTAATATTTTTAATAAAGTTAACGGGCATCACCTCATTTTCTTCCAAAGTCTGCATGATACTGCCCAGGATCAGCCTGTAATTGTTTCTATTCCTTGGACTGGAATTCATTAGTACATGGTTCAAAAAGTCCAACAACACTTTTTTGCTCAGTTGTCCTATGGTCTTAACCTCAGGTTTCTCTTTGGCTATAAATTTTAAGAACGCATTTATCTTATACCCATAATCCTGGAAAGTCCTTTCATTTACTTGATGCTTCTTAAGGTTCAATCCATAATCAAACGCCTCTTTTAAGAACTTATCATTTATTTCTTTAACCTTTGGTAAAGGAGCTTCAATTGGCTTGGCAGAAACTTTTGTCGCGCTTTTATTTTCGGGGATGATTTGGTCCTTTTTTGTCTTATGTAGGATGTTGTTATCCTCAAAGGGATTATAGCCTTCCTTTAAAAGTTGTAGTAGATTTTTTCTGTAAACGGACAGCACGGCAAGACGGTCCTCTTTGGTTTTGTACAAATTGGCTTTCCCGTACACATTTTTCATCCTTTCCAATTTCTCGGTTTCGGGATTTCGAAAGGTAAAATAGACGTACCAGCGTTTGGAAAGGTCACCCTTGGCGGTATAGATTTTTGGTGCTGAAAAATTCTTCGGGTTTGACAAATTGTGTTCTAAAACGTGTTCACTTTTGTGTTCAAATGTAACGATTTCGTAAAACGTGGCCATAAAAAAACGGTTTAGAGTGAACTAAACCGCTTGTTTTGGGTGATTTCTATAATGTAGCGAGAGGGGGGCACGATCCCCCGACCTCCGGGTTATGAACTTTGAAAAACCTGTATTGATATGGTTCTATATGACTTATAATCAGTCGTTTATTGGTGAATTGTGAAATTATGAAATGTTGTGAAACCAAGTAAAAACATCAAATGTTGTACCTATGTTGTACCTAGATTTTGTATCTTGAAGTATCGAATTTCAAAATAATGGCAACAATACAGGCAGTTTTAAGGAGGAAACCAAACAAAGCGGGATTATTCCCTATCGCGATTCGTTTAACCATAGATAGAAAATCATCATTCTTGTTTACTGGACAATATGTTGATGAGAAATTCTGGGATAGTAAATTCGACAGAGTAAGAAAATCACATCCGAACTCAAGCCGTTTAAATAAGTTGGTCGCAAAGAAACTATCAGAAGCAAATGACAGACTTATTGATAGTGATGGGGAAGGTAACGACCGATCTGCCAAGAAGATAAAAAATAAAATACTTGGTAAGTCCAAGGTAGATTTTTTTATTGCCAGTGAATTATTTCTTGGGAACATACTAAGACGTAAAAAATTCGATCAACATTACAATCAAGAAAAGAGATTGAATATATTCAAAGATTTTTTGGGGCGCAAGGAGTTGCCGTTTATCGATTTGGATGTTAGTTTGTTAAGGCGGTTTGAAGCCTATCTACTTTATGAGCGAAAAGTAGCTCCAAGAACAGCTATTAATTATCTTATGCTAATTAGAACAGTCTATAATTTGGCACTAAAAGAATGTCATGTGGACGATAGCAGCTATCCATTTGGAAAAGGAAAAATTCAGATAAAATTCCCTGAAAGTGAGAAAATTGGATTGAATAAGGAAGAGATCATATTGCTTGAAACAGCGAGAGACTTGACAATGGCTCAACAAAATACCGTTAATATGTGGCTAACAAGTTTTTATTTTGCGGGTATAAGGGTCGGTGATATTTTGAAATTGAAATGCTCGGATTTTAAAGATGATAGGCTTTATTATCGGATGGGGAAAAACCAAAAAATAGTTTCCCTAGCAGTGCCTGAGAAGGCAAAAAGATTGCTATACCTGTATACGTCGGTTCAACAGCATAAAAATGATTTAGTTTTTCCTTATTTAAAAGGGACTAATTTAAAAGACCATAAGCAAGTGGTAACTCGGGTAAAGACGATAACTAGAAACTTAAATAGGCGATTGGAAATGGTAGCCGAAAAACTTGGTATTGAAAAGAAACTCAGTATGCACATTGCACGGCACAGCTTCGGTAATATTTCAGGGGATAAAATCCCAATTCAAATGCTTCAGAAATTATATCGGCATTCTTCTATTACAACCACCGTCAATTATCAGTCAAATTTCATGCACAAAGAAACGGATGATGCTTTAGAAAAGGTTCTAAACTTTGATTGAGATAATACCGTTTGACCATTCGATTGACACTTAAACCTAATTAATTGGTAAAGAATGGACATAATTCGTATATTATAGGATGAAAAATCACGAAAATGACCATACATTTAACTTTTAATAATTAATCTGATGCAGGTGGTATGTCTACAAGAAGAAGCTTTTTATGCTTTATTTGATAAGGTGGTAGAGCATTTAGAATCTAAACGCAGAGATAAGCCGGCTAAATGGATTGATGGTGAAGAAGCAATGTTATTGCTAAATATAAAATCTACAACGACCTTGCAGAAATTAAGGGATGAAGGAAAGATTAGATTTTCTCAACCGCAAAGGAAAATAATTCTCTATGATCGGGATTCAATTAACGAATATATTGAAAGGTATGCCCGTGAAACTTTTTAATTATGGAAGAAAATCTAAAAGTTGATAAGGATTACATGGAAGCATTCAATCTTGGCTATGAACTGGCTAAAGAATTGAAGTTAATGTCTCCAATGTTTAAAAACATTGAATCGGGTAATAGACCCATGCAAGCGATGCAGACAGGAATGGAAGAATATATTAAGGAAATTACGATAAATAAAAATCTTTCTTTAGATAGCGGCAAAATTATTCTAAAAAAACATAAAAATGGAGATAACCAAAATGGGAATGAACTCTCCATTTGAGTAGTATCGTAAAATGCTAGTCCATTAAATCAGCCTGCTTGAGAGGCCCATAAGCCGGTACAGGCGCTCCACACGTTTATGGTTGATCTCAACCCTTTGTCCTTTTGGAGCCAAGTTGGAGTGTCTACCTTTGATGGCACTAATTTATAGAGTCCGTAATAAGTATATTTGAATTATGGCAAAACAGTATGATAATGAATTCAAGGTTATGATAGTAGATCTATTAAAATCTGGTTTAATGGTAAAACAGATTAGTGAGGACTATGGTCTAAACGGCGGTATGATACGTCGATGGAAAAGGGAATATGAAGCTAAATCGGGAGATTTTAGCAAGAAAAGAGAGGTTTCCCCGCAGGAGCAGGAACTCAAGGCCTTGCAGAAAGAACTGAGAGAGGTCAAGATGGAGCGTGATATATTAAAAAAGGCGGTGAGCATCTTCTCCAAGAGCGGCACATAATATATCATTTTATTCTAAGGAATAAAGATTGTTATGCTGTCGGGAAGATGTGCAAGTGCATGAGAATCAGCAAAAACTCATATTATCATTGGCTTAGGAACAAAGATTTGGAAAGGGAGGAAACAGCAACAAAGACACTAAAAAAAAGAATTCGATTTCATTTTGGACAAAGCATGGAAATCTATGGCAGCTATCGTATCCAGCAAAAACTGGAACGGGAAGGCCTGTTCTATTCCCGTTCTTATATAGCATTGCTGATGAGGGAAATGGGTCTGAGATCCGTGCTAAGAAGAAAATTCGTGGCGACAACGGATTCCGGACACACCTTCCCTGTCGCGGACAATAAACTTGACAGAAACTTTGGCACTATGCAACTGGGGAAGAAATGGGTCTCAGATATTACATATATCCGTGTTGGAGACCAATGGAACTACTTGACCACGGTCATGGACCTTGCCGACAGAAAGATAGTGGGCTGGGCATTGAGCGAGGATATGACCGTCCGAAACACCGTAATGAAAGCCTGGTTGGATGCATGTAGGACTAGAGCAATCGGCAATGGCTTCATCTTTCATTCTGACAGAGGGGTACAGTACGCCTCGAATAAAATGACCAATCTGTTTACTTTCAATAAAAAAATAACACGGTCTATGAGTAGAAAGGGAAATTGTTGGGACAACGCTGTTGCGGAGAGCTTTTTCAAAACGATAAAGCATGAATGGCTGTATAGGTTTAAATATACCACCCATGATCAATTGTTCGAATCGATAAATCAATATATAACATGGTACAATAACGAAAGGCTACATTCTAGTTTAGGGTATCTCTCCCCATTAGAAATGGAAATGAAACTAAGAGGGTTTTCTAAAAAAGTGGCTTGAAAAAATTAGTGCCAAATTTTGTAGGTAATCCAGACGGTCATTCTCGGAACCCCGAGCCAGGGATGCAACAGATACTCCTCAACGATAAGGCGCATCAGTTCCAGATTCAGGTCGGTTTCCCCGCAGGGTTTATAGTAAAAATTACTGCGGCTCACCTCCAAGAGCTAACATTGGTGGACAATACTCAGACCTGAGGCCTTGCCAACATGTCCCTGACGCTCACGTCGGTTTTGGTTTATGACAAGGCTTTTTTTAAAAAATCGATCTCCATTTTCTGTTGCCCGATCATCTTCAGATATCTATCCTCCTTCTCCTCGGCCTCACTCTTGGCATCCTTGACGGGCTTGTGGAAAACCTGAGGGGCATTCTTTAGAAACTGGGTCTTCCACGTGGTAATCTGTGTGGGATGGATCTCATACTTCCTTCCCAATTCTTGGATGGTATAGCGCTCGCTTAAAGCCTCTAGAACCACCTTGACCTTAAAATCCGGATTGTGCTTTCTTCTACTCATGATACAGTAAATTTAAATTAAAAATTCTAACTTAACTTACTGTCCGATTAGTGGGGGGAATTATAAAATTGCAACTAGTAGGTTTTCATTGCACAAGAGGCAAGGAATTAAGAGAGTTCAATATAAGTCCCAATGGAGAATGGTTAATAGCCTGCCATCAGAATTCTTATGATATTGTTGTCTTCAGAATAATAGAAAATGGAACATTGATAGAAATATCTAGGACTAAGAGAATACTTTCACCAGTATGTATTGTATTTTCTAAATATATTATTGGAGGCCTGCAATATCATGATTGAGGACAACCATTTTCTAGCCCATATAGTCAATAAATAGCTTACCACCTACTTAGTTCCTATTGCTTAACAAGGGCAAGAACTCCTTTTTAAATTTTTTGTAGAGGTACTTAGTCGAGCCTTGTAAACAACATAAACATTTGATTATCAATCTTTTGATATGTAAATATCGTTAAAAAATACTTGCATAAATGGCCGGATTTTCGTAACTTCTGGTATAAAACCTTGTCAAATGCGTTTGAAAAAGAGACCTGCCGGACAGCTCAATTTTCTAGCCCCGACCCTTAAAGAACAATTGTACCCCAAGAACGAACTCTATCTTTTGGCACATGAGATCGAATGGGGCTGTTTTGAAAAAGAATTCGCTCCGTTGTATTCCGACAAGGGCCGTGCCGCCCACCCAATACGGTTGATGGTATTGTTGTTGGTACTGAAGGCCGTTTACAATCTGTCCGACGAGGTGCTAGTGGAACAACACTGGGAGATGAACGTCTATTTTCAATACTTCGGGGGCATGTGCGTCCAACAATGGGGCCGTCCCTGTGCGGCGAGCGACCTGGTGCATTTCAGGCAGCGGTCAGGTCAACAGGGAGCGGAGAGGATATTCAGACATTCGATAGACAAACATGGCAGGTACGGCCAAGACCCGGACGTAAGTATCGACACTACGGCACAGGAGAAGAACATTACCTATCCCACCGATGCCAAGCTGCACAAAAAGATCATCGACAAATGTGTCAAAATGGCAAAGCGGCAGGCCATCGTCCTGCGCAGGAGCTACAAGCGCACCTCGAAGCAATTGGTCAGGGACACCTATAACGGCACGCACCCCAAAAGGAAGAAAAGGGCCGATGACGCAAAACGGAAACTCAAGACCATTGCCGGACGGTTGGTCAGGGAACTCGAACGCAAGCTGCCCGAGGGGGCCAGTGCCGGTGAGCTGGAACTCTATAAAAAGGTACTTGCCCAAGAAAAGAACAGCAAGAACAAGATATACAGCCTGCACGAGCCCGAGGTCTATTGCATGAGCAGGGGCAAGGCACATAAAAAATATGAATACGGTAACAAGGCCTCTGTTGTACTCACCCAAAAAACGGGTATCATTGTCGGTGCGAAGACCTTCAAAGCCAATGTGTACGACGGCCACACCTTGGAAGATGTACTGGCACAGACCCGGGAACTTACGGGAAAGATGCCCAAGACCGCCGGCGTGGACAGGGGCTATAAAGGAAAACAGACCGTAGGTGATACACTTATCAACATTCCCAAGCCCCCATTGAAAAAAGACAATGCCTACCAAAAACAGAAAAAGAGGAAACACTTTAGAAGAAGGGCGGCAATAGAACCGGTCATCGGTCATCTAAAATCGGACCACCGTGCGGCAAGGAACTTCCTCAAAGGGCAAATGGGCGACAGTATCAACTTTATGATGGCAGCGGCAGGGTTCAACTTCAAAAAGTTGATGGTAAAACTAAAGCAAACGGTTCTTTGGCTATATTCGTACCTCAAGAATATGTTCGATCCAGAACCATCCCGGAATCAAATGGAACTTGGGTAAATCAAATTGGCAATAATAATACCCTTTTTTAAGGCTCGACTACTTAGGCTTTGATAGCTGGAAGCCATCGAAGGTATTTTTATGAATACTTTTAGCGCAGAAGTCGTCTGGTTACTAAGGTCGTGGGCGGTGAATACTTTGGTCCGATTTGTGCCACATTGGTCAGCGACGGTGTAGCAAATTATACAATAAATGTAACCGAAATGATATTTATTGTAACTAGAGTTATCATTTACAGATTTGACTACCTATACCTTTACAAAAAAGTATTTGCTTTATGTTGACAAAACATTTGGTGAAGTTTAATCTTAATATTTATATGGAGTGATAAAACTTAAAGATTATAATAAAAAAGAAATGAGTGTTGTTGAAAAAGGGTTAGTGCTTTTGCCTTTGGAAATCGATTTGTTATGAATACCGTTAAGATTTTTACGGCGGGGGCATATTCGGTCAATGTGAAATCAACTATTAAAATATCTAATGTTACATTATGAATACAGTGGAAGTTGGAGATACGTTTTGTGATATCATTATTGCTTTACTGCTCCTTGGATAAAGTATTAGAGAGGCACATAGAATAGTGGCTGATATTGTTGCACATGTTTGGGCACATGTAGAAGTCTGCGCGCGCTATAAAATAAATCATTAAAAAACTTATTATGAAAAATTGTTTATCTGTTTTAGCATTCATAGCATTAGTTATTGCAACAAGTTGCTCTTCCAGTTCAAACCGCAAAGTATCTGAGGTAATTACTGTGGAAACGCTTCTTGATGAGCTTGTTTCTTATGATATGGTTACTCGGTTTCCAGATATTATATATACTCAAAAGCAAGTGAGTAGTTACGACCGCAGGTCGGTATCACCTGAGTCTGAAGGATGGTTTGCCAATCGAGATGGTGCGGGTTATGAACGGCTCGACACGATCGCTGGACGTTTGGAAAAAGTCTTGTTCGATGAAGTTGAGCCAGGTGTAGTAACACGCATTTGGTTAACCACCAGGGAAAAATGCGGAACAATGCGTTTTTATTTCGACGGGCAGGAAACACCGCTAATTGTTATTCCTGCTTATGATATGAAAAGATTCCCTGTTGCTGTTCCAGAGGGACTGTCGTTAACCCATACCCATAACGTAGATGATATGGCTGGCGTGGGCGGAAATAGTTTTTTCCTGTCTATTCCTTACCAGAAAGGTCTGAAAATTACTTTCGAAGAACCGGATATGAGTGTAAAATTACCTCATTATTATCAGATTGACTATCGAACTTATCCCGAAAGGACGGCGATAACAAGTTACTCTGAGAACCAGTTAAAAAATTTAGCCAATAAATTAAACTCAGTAAGTGAAAAACTTTTTAATCCGGTCAATTTTGTAGGGGGTGTTAAAAGCTCTACCAGCAATACGGTTCTGCCCGAGAAAACGGTTGTGTTAAATCAGCCAAAAGGAAATAAGGCTATTCGTGCGCTTAGGGTTAAAATTGATGGTTTCGATGCAGTCGATTATGGTGATGTCATGCGTGCTGTAAATATTTCAATTTCGTTCGACGGAACAGAGTGCGTGAATGCTCCTTTGAGCGATTTTGCCGGAGCTGGTATGGGGGCCCCTGTAATTAAAAACTGGTATCTATCATGCGATGCCGAAAACGGAGTTGTAAGCCGTTTGGTAATGCCATACAAAGAATCTGCATCGGTTTCATTTACCAATAACTATTCAATACCTGTTGATATTTCCCTGGAGACTTATGTCGACCATTTTGAAAGGGACAGCAATACACTTTATTTTCACTCTACTTATCATTTCGAAAAGGCCATTCCGTTGAATAACGAACCTGATTCAAACGATAATCTAGACTGGAATTTCGCTACTATAAATGGTCGCGGTGTATATTGTGGAGATTTACTTTCACTATATAGCCACGCTGTTGATTGGTACCGAGAGGGCGATGAAAAAATCTGGATGGATAATGATACATTTCCATCCCATTTTGGCACTGGAACCGAAGATTATTTTAACTGTTCATGGGCTCCAGTAGTTCCTTTTCTAACTCCGTATGGGGGTGCACCACGTGCCGACAATGTATCGTCTCATGGTTATAATGCATTTATGCGTACAAGTAACTTGGACATTGTTCCGTTCAATTCAAAGTTTAAATTCGACATAGAAATGTTGAGCTGACATCTTGGAACTGCGAATTATTACGTTACGTACTTTGGTATGGAGACCTAACAACGAAAGGGGCTCCATTAAATAATTAAAATGAAGTAATTTGAGGCAATGAAACCTATCAAATCACTATATCTGATTATACTATTATTATGTTGTGTCCTTTTGGAAGCCTGCAGCTTTGATCAAAAGATACAACCACCAGCCTACAAAATTGGTTTTTCGCAATGTACCGATGATATGTGGCGTCAGATTATGATGATTCAGATGGAAGCCGAAGCGACAAAATATCCAGATATCAAATTGATTATAAAGGATGCAAAGAACAGCAGTGACAAGCAAATAGCCCAAATTAACGAATTTATTGATGAAAAAGTTGATTTGCTTATAATATCTCCCAACGAATCAGAGCCTATTACAGAAATCGCCGCAAAAGTATATCAAGAAGGAATACCAACCCTTATTTGGGACCGGAAAATTAACTCCAACCAATATACAGCATATATTAGTGCCGATAATTACTCTATTGGACATGATGTTGGCAAGTACGTTTCTTCCATTTTGCCAATAGGGTCCACAATTTTGGAAATATATGGACTTCTTGGTTCTTCACCGGCCAATGAACGTCACAACGGCTTCCTTGACGTTGTTAAAGACAAATATAATATACGTCAGATAGTAGGAGATTGGCAGGCTGCTGTAGCCAAAGCAAGGGTCGAAGACATTGGGAATTATAAAAATATTGATCTTGTCTTTGCACATAACGACGACATGGCCATTGCTGCCTACGATGCTATTTTCTCACTGGACCCTCTTCAGGCCAAGCGCATAAAATTTATTGGTATTGATGCTATTGTTGGGGTCGATGCGATAATTGATGGACGATTGGAAGCTTCTTTTCTATATCCTCCGGGTGGTGAACTTGTTATTGAGACTGCAATGAAAATATTGCGAGGTGAAAAGGTCGATAAAACTTATACACTTAAATCATCAATTGTAGACACGACAAATGCGGCAACATTAAAAGCACAGTTTGAACAAATACTAAACTACCAAAATCACATTAATCGCCAACGAAAAGATCTAGATTCGATTAGTACCAGTTATGTGGTATTAAAAGATTCGATAATCGTATTTCTGGCTGTTTTAATAGCCCTGGTACTGATTTCGGGTTATTCTTTTATCATAAATAAGAAAATTCGAAAAAAGAATCGTCATCTTGAGGCCCATAATAGGGAAGTTGAATTTAAGACCAACGAACTAATACTAAAGAATGATCAAATCGAAAATATTACCGATCAAAAGCTGCACTTTTTTACCAATATATCGCACGAAATCCGTACTCCGCTTACGCTAATATTAAACCCACTGGACAAGATTTCCAGGAATGAAAAAGATCCTTCTATAAGGCGCGATATATGGACTATTCAGAGAAATGCAAAGCACCTGCTAAAAATGGTCAACCAACTTCTCGATTTTCGGAAAATTGAGAATAACAAGATGACACTTGCTGTTGCCGAGGTCGATATAATACCCTTTACCAGTGAAATTCTAAAATATTTTGAAGCATACGCCGAATCGGAGAAAATACTATATAAATTCTTTTCAGATATCGAATCACAAAAGTTATGGGTCGATACAAATAAAATTGAAACGGTAATCCTTAATCTTATTTCAAATTCTTTTAAAAATTCCAAAAAGTACGGAATCATAACCGTATCTATAGTAGATAATATCAATAGTGTTATCATAGAGGTAAATGATACCGGCAAAGGTATGGACGCCGAAGCCCAACAACATATTTTTGATCGTTTTTATTCACTAAGTAATTCATCCTCATCTGGTATGGGCATTGGATTGCATCTTACAAAAGAGTACATTGAAATGCATAAGGGGAAAATAAGTTTTAGTAGTCAGCCCAACGAGTTTACATCTTTTTATGTAGAATTGTTTAAGGGAAAAGATCACCTGCCAGAAGAAACCATTTTTATTGATACTTTGGCAAATTCCGAAAGCTTGGTTAGTGAGGCTTATATGGTTGAGGCTGCAAAAGAACAGTTGTCGAAGCTTTATAGCGATACTATATTGATAGTAGAGGACGATGATGATATTCGTGATTTTCTACAAAAGGAACTGTCCGAGAACTTTAATGTGTTTGCGGCAAGTGATGGCTTCGAAGCAACAGATTATGTTTTCAAAAATAGTGTATCACTAGTGTTGAGTGATGTTTTAATGCCTAAAATCAATGGTTTTCAACTGTGCCACAATATCAAAACCAATGTTGCAACAAGCCATATTCCCGTTATTCTTCTTACTGCTCTTGCTGAAGATAATCAGCGCATTTATGGAATTACAGAAGGCGCAGACGAATACATTCGTAAACCGTTTAATATTGTTTATCTTAAAATTAAGATAATTCGTATTTTAGAAGAAAGGCGCCAGTTGGCAGAGTCATTTATCCGTGAGTATAATGCCGCCAAATTCACCGATGTAAATGTTAAGGATATTCCATGTGCCGACGATATCTTCAGGGATAAATTGTTCGAATTGATGGAATCTTCGTTTGACGATAGTGACTTTAGTGTTGAAAAGATGAGTGATGACCTAGGTATTTCCCGGATACAACTTTACCGTAAAATAAAATCACTTTTTGGGCTATCCCCAACGGACTTACAACGTAATTTTCGATTGAGCAAAGCATTGAAGCTTATTCAACAACAAAAATTCACAGTGAGTGAAGTTGCTTACATGGTGGGTTTTACAAGTCCTGCATATTTTTCTAAATGTTTTAAGGAAAAAAATGATTGCACTCCAAGAGAGTATATGATTAAACAAACAATCAAATAAGTTTTAAAATTTTTATTAGCAAGAAATATTAATTTTTGCGCCATCATTATGAATCTGGATGTTTTGAAATTTATAAAATCAAATTAGTAGTGATGCGTTAAAAAGTTTTTGATTCGTTAAAGCCTAGCAAACATAGTAGCTGCGAAGTATTTTAGCATTTTTTGATTTGAATTGAGTCATGATTTTTTTATTCATCAGAATAAACTTAAATGCATATAAGCATCTGATTATAAGGTGTCTAGGTGATTTGAAAAATTAGTAATTTAGAGTAAATCGGCTTGAAAATTCAGTTTAATATTTAAACGCATCAGTACTAAAATCAAATATTGAATTGGTAAAATTTTCAGTAAAAGGAGACAGGGCGCTTTTTTACCATATCTACTATGAATAAACAATTAAAACAATAATATAAAAATATTGAAATATAATCAGTCAGTCCAACTATTCTCCTTAACAATAATTTAAACCATTTTATTATGAAAAAAACAATAAAAATTTACAAATCACAATTAATTTTAATCGCCTTTTTGCTTCTCTTAAGCATACCGGGTTATTCACAGGATTCCTTAAGTTATATTGATTTACTTAGTAGGATGTATGACATGGAGTATCTTGCAACAAAACCTTCAGTAGGGGAAAGATCCGGGAACTTCTCAAGTTACGACCGAGCATCGGTGTATGACTCTGAAAATGAAAAATACATCGACTGGGATGCAAATCGCGATGGTTCGGGTTACATCCGAAAAGAGGGTGATGATTTGGTGGTTTTCGAGGATGATGGTCCAGGTGTAATATGGCGTTTTTGGAGTGCATTAGCCCAAGAAGGAAAGATTAAGATTTATATTGACCATAACGAAATACCAGTTGTTGATAAATCTTTCAGCAAATTCTTCGAAACTATAGCTGATGAAACACCTCCAATGAATTATCCCGATCTGGTAATGACTTTATCTCGTGGCAGGAATAATTTTTTACCAATATCCTATAACAAGCATTGTAAAATAGTGCTTTCTCCTAATTGGGGCGCATATTACCATATCACGTATTCTAATTTCCCCAATACAACTATTGAGCCACATAAAGGTGATTATTCAAAAGACCAAAGTATAAAACTAGCAGAAACTGACAGATATCTTTCACAAAGGGGGTATGAAAGGAAAGAATATAAAAATGAAAAGAAGGATGTCATTGAAATGAAGGTTAAGGCGGGTGGTGAATCAATAGTTAAAGAATTAAAAGGAAATAAAGCTATATCCTATTTTGGATTTGAACCTAAAAATACTTTTTTAGATGTAGATCCCGAAATACTCAAAGATTTATGGCTAAGCATCAGCTGGGATAATGAAAAAACCCCCTCAGTTTTGGCGCCAATCGGATTTTTCTTCAGTTCTTATCCGGAAGTACATCAATATAGAACATTGCCATTGGGAATTATTGGAAATACTTTTTATTCCAACTGGTGGATGCCCTTTTCCAAAAATGCAATTGTTAAATTGATAAATAAGGGTACAAAGGACTTTAACGTGACCTGCACATTAGTTTCTCATCCATTGGAAAGTTCAGCAGATGAATTGCTCCGTTTTCATGCCAAAAATTTCAATGATAATTCATATGAAAATGAGAAAAAAATTGAAGGAAAAGATATAGACTGGACCTTTTTTAAAACTTCTGGGCTAGGAAGATTTTGTGGGGCATCGTTTCATGTGGATAATACCTGGGACGAACCTGAAAAGGAAGCAGAGACATGGTGGTATGGAGCCTGGGGAAAGAAAACCATTGATTGGTGGTGGGGAGAAGGTGATGAAAAATTCTATGTAGATGGAGAAAAATTCCCATCAACATATGGAACAGGAAGTGAGGATTACATTGGATATGCATGGTCAGCAGAACCTCCTTTTCCAATTCATTTTGACAGTCCGTTTGCAAGTCAGCCCCATACACCAATAGATGGCAATGGGCATACCGTTATTAATAGATTTCAAATAGCAGATAATGTACCTTTTCAAAAATCGTTTGAAGCATGCTTGGAGCGATATAAAAAAGGTCAATGGGGGAAAAACAACTATTGTTTTATAGATGCAACGGTATATTGGTATCAGGAATAAGTTTATATAAAAATTTTATTTGAATAGAAAGGTTATTATTCCTAAATATTTCTGTCGTTATCACGATATGCATATAACGAGAAAAGACGGAATATACTTTTTTGAAAAGATTGCGATTGGGGATGTGATGCTATTGATTATGGTAATCAGGTTGTTTATGTCCCCAATTTTGATAATGGGTAAAAATTGGGTGTTTATTTTATAAATCCTTAAGTCGGAGCTCCAATCTCCATGGCATCAAAGTCGGTTATATTGAAGGGTTCTGCCAGCAGGCTTGAGAAAAGGGGCAAATGTCTTTGGCACATTAGATTTTAAATTTGATGTGTACCCAGAAACTCTTGAAGAAGATTGTTGTCAGGGAATATAATTGTGAAGGATGGGAGGCAAGGGAGTATGGAAGAAGGTAAAAGGAAAAGAGAAGCCTTTCTTTTAAACGATACGGGAGGTAATGATGAATATTTAATTGTACAGAAGGAAAATATAACAGATAATTTTTAATAACACTACAAATGATTAAAACATCAAAAAATATACAGGAAGTCATATTAGGGATTCTTTTCCTAACTGCAGGCACAACTATTTTCGCACAATATGATCCCCATACTGCCAACTACACGGAAAATTTTCGTGGTCAGTATCATTTTAGTACAAAAACAGGATGGATGAACGACATTAATGGGTTGGTTTATCAGGGAGGGAAATATCATATGATTTACCAATGGGGAGAAGCCATAAGGCATGGTGGCTATGCAACAAGTACGGATTTGCTTCATTGGAAGGATGAAGGTGTCGCACTAATTCCTCAAGAATCTTTTCTACCCAAAAAAGCCGTTCGGAACGTATCTGGTAAACATGTTTTTTCAGGCAGTGCCGTTGTTGTTTCAGGGGAAATGTCAAAACGGATTACTGGTTCTGAAAAGGAAGCAATAATTGCAATTTATACAGGAACAGGTGTAGGGACCTGCCTTGCATGGAGTATTGATAACGGCAGAACATGGTACAACTACAAGAACAATCCAGTAGCCAATCCGACAAAAGGGGCGGATCTACGCGATCCTTGTGTCTTTTACCCCCACCCAACCAAAAAATGGATTATGGCTCTTTACGAGAACGGCACCACTTTTTATAGCTCTAACGATCTAATTGGCTGGACTTTTCTAAGCAATAATAATTTTGGTTTCGAATGCCCTGACTTATTTCAATTACCGTTGGATGGAAACAAGGAAAACATGAAATGGGTTCTTTGCGATGCCAATGGTTCTTATTTGGTCGGACAGTTTACTGGTACGGAATTTATTCCTGACAAAGGTCAGAAAAAACATGTAATGACGCAGGGATATGATTTTTATGCTGCACAAACTTTTCCTGAGGGAAATCTTCCCAATAATGATGAAAGGATAATCCAAATTGCCTGGATGGATCATTGGAATGGGGGACTTGGAGAAACTGTTTGGAAGAGAAATGCCACTTTTCCGGTCTCACTGGGATTGGAAACCTATGAAGGCCAAATGCGGTTGACTTATAACCCAATAAACGAAATATCCAAACTTTATGAAAGCGAAAAAAAGTGGAATTCTCAAATCGTTAATCCAGATAATAGTCTTTTGGATGACATAAAATCTAAAAAGTTTGAAATAATTGCTGAATTTGATCTAACAAATACTTCCGCATCCACATTCGGCTTTCAGATTGCTAATAAAAAAATTCCTTACCATTTAAAAAACCAGGTTTTACTTTCCGAAGAGCTTAAACCTGATTCCGCCAATCGTATAAAAATGAGAATACTAGTAGATTGGGGACAGCTGGAGGTTTTTGCTAATCATGGTATATATTCTTATTCCGAACATTTTGCTTTTTTGCCAGATAACCGAGGAGATATTTGTTTTTTTACAGATGGTGAAATAAAATTGGTTTCCATGGAATTTCACGAAATATCAAGAATCTGGAAAGAATAGTTAAAAAAATTAGAGCATAACTTCTAGAGAATCCACCTTCAATTGAAGAAGGTGGATTTGTGATAAAATCTATTTACGGAGTTTTAAAACTAATGAAATAAATCTACAAACAGCAATGGAGATATTAAAAAGCAAAGCTTTACCTAAAGGTCGAAGTCAAGAATTTTTGATTTTGATTATTTTGATTTTGAGTATAAAATCAATTGGTGAATTACATGCACAGGTTGAAATTGATTATTCGAAAAGGCTAAATGTTTTATTCATAGCTATCGATGATATGAACGATTGGACTACATTATTTGATGATGATAATCCTATCCAAACTCCAAATTTAAAGCGTTTGGCAAAACGCGGCACTTTTTTTTCCAGGGGATATTGTGTAGTTCCTGCTTGCACACCATCACGAACCGCTGTTCTTACTGGATATTCCCCAATGACATCTGGCAGTTATGAAAATCAAGATTTTCTTAGAAAAATGGTGCCCGATGCGGTTACGCTTCCTGACTATTTTCGAATCAATGGATATTCCGCTATGGGAGCTGGCAAGATTTTCACTCATTTTAACGGCGCAAAGGGTGGTGATCCTGCGGGTAAATCTTTTGATGAATTTCAGGAAATGTTGCCAATAAGGACCCTAGGAAAGAACTATAACGGTTATACGGAAAATGAAGCTCCTCTAAATATTACTCATTTCGATTGGGGGGAACATAATCAAAAGATGATCGATATAGATATGGTAGAATATGTTGAGAAAGTAATGGAATTACCTTGGGAGAAACCTATGTTTCTTGCAGCAGGTATTTTTACTCCACATTTACCATTTTATGCGCCCCGTGAAACATTTAAAAGATATCCAATAGCGAGAACCCAAGTACCACTTTTTCCGGCAGGAGATTTAAATGATGTTCCTTCTATTGGAAGGGAATTAGCCCATAGGGAGCATTTTATTTTCGAAAACGTGATGAAGGCAGAGCCAGGTAGCGAAGGAAGTTACGTCCGCATGGTTCAATCCTATCAGGCTTCCGCTGATTTTGCAGACCAAATGGTAGGCCGATTATTAGATAAGTTGGATGCAACCGGGAAGTCGGATAATACAATAATTGTGCTATGGTCCGATCATGGTTATCACTTGGGCGACAAGGAGAGTGCCGTAAAGTTTACACTTTGGGAAAAGGCCAATCGAGTCCCGTTTATAATTGTTGCGCCAGGTACAACGACTCCAGGTAGCGTTTGTGATCAGCCAGTCAGTCTCCTTGATATATATCCCACTTTAGTTGAACTAACTGGACTTCCAGCTAAAACTGATCTTGATGGTATTAGCCTAGTTCCTTTGCTTAAGAATCCCGAAAGCGAATGGAATCATTTGCCGATTATGACTATGGGAAAAGGAAATTATGCCGTAAGATCTAAACGTTGGCGATATATTAGATATAAAGATGGGACGGAAGAATTGTATGACCATGGGAACGATCCTTGGGAATGGAAAAATCTCGCCAGCGATAGTACTTATTCAAACATCAAAAACAAACTAGATAAGTATTTACCAAGTCTTGAATAGCCATGGAAACACAAGTCAAGGTTCAGCTAATCGGTCATCCGTTCCGCCCCATAGTAGAGGTGTTCCAAAAAGCAGGCATCTATTTTCTTCATGAGCTTTAGGTTCAACGGGCTCTCGTTCATAGGACTATAATATAGGCCTGAGCGTTGGTTATCAAGGTGTTTGCATTGCTGGACAAGACTTAGCCTTGGATGGGACCTTACCACCTTTTGACTTCTTTCGGTAGTGCTCATTTGCCCAAGGCTTTCTTTAAAAAATCGTTCTCCACTTGCAACTGGCCTATTTTATTGTAGAGCGGTCCGCTCCCGGAATCGGGATCTTCTTTTTTAGCTTTTGGCTCGAAGACCAGAGCATCATTTTTTAAAAACTCGCGCTCCCAAACTGATATTTGGTTGGGATGCAGTTTGAATTTGGCCGCAAGCTCTTGCAGGATGCTCTGCTCATTTATCGCCTCAATAGCCACTTTGGCCATGAACGATGCACTGAATTTTCTTCTTGAATTCTTCATATTTGACAGGGTCAAAGCAAGCCCTGCCATACATTTGTCTTTTTATACTCTTTATCCTGTTTACATGTCCTTCTACAGCACCATTGCTCCAGGGCATATTAATCCCATTTTTAACGGCTTTAATATCCCTTAGCAAACCATTGGCAAAAGTCGTCAATCCTGCCATCTTGTATTTTGAGCGTTTAATAAATTCGATCCATCGGTTTATATTACCGCGTCCTGTTCTTAACATCGTTTTGAAAATTTGTACTAATTTTTGAATTACCTGCAGTTCCGAGATATTATCCAATAGTGTTTGTAAATACCTTCGCTCATCGGGATCCTTGATAACAGTTGGACAGGATCCAATATATTTAGCGAGCTTCCTTGAGCTTAAGGGCTTTATATAGGGAATTCTCGACTTTTGAATTTGTGCAAAATCCGGCGTGTATATTTCAGATTTTTCCTTTATGATATTTATATTGTGATAGGCCTGCGTCCTACTTCCCTTGTATCCTAATTTATAGATTTCGTCTATTATATCCTTCATCATATATCCTTGAACGTTTAATCGCGCAACGATGTGCTGGGAAAACAACTCAATATTGGTTGATTTTGAGCTTAATCTGGGTGGCAATGATTCTAGCGAGAGATAGGAATGGACCGTATTGCGACTTATGCCCAAATCTCTTGCGGTCTTTCGTTTGGATATTCCCTTGGCTTGTAATTCCTTAACCTTATTGAAGACATCCTGCCTCTGATCTACTTATTTTAGGCCAACTCTTTGTTGGATTTTTGATAGTGACTCCGTAGTTTTTACTTTCGCATCGCCAGTAATGTGACCATCGGACATTTTTAAAAGCTCATTGCTTTTTTCTTTAATTAGTTTTTTGATTTTCGGATTCACACTTTTGAAGTACTTATCCAAAGCGTCGGATAGGTTCATTAATAAATGAAATCGGTCTGGAACCTGTTCTGCACTTGGACAAATCTCATTAATGGCGGAAGAATACGAACTGGGCCTGTCTCTGGTGACAATCTTCACACCAGGATATTTTGATAGCCACTTTTTTAGCTCTCTACCCTCCCTCGAAGGTAAAATATCAATGGGCCTTGAAGTTTCCATATCAATGAGAATAGTTCCATAGCTTATCCCTTTTCGATATGCAAAATCATCAACACCAAGTACCCTTGGTTGAGCTATTTGGGGTAGTTGTTGTTTGTGGGCTATCCGTGTAACGGTTGATTTGCTAACCAAAATCAGTAGTTGTTCGGACAGCATACTGCCCAGTTTGCTGGTTAATTCGATCGACAAGGAATCCAATATCTTTGATACCCTTCTTGTTCTTCTTGAATACCTCAAGATATACTGTGTTTGTTCTGAAAATACTTTTCGGTTACATTGAGGGTTTTGACATTTAAATTTGCGTGTTTTTAGGAAAATAGTGGTTTTGTTTTGAAATACCGGGAGATCTGATATTGTTCTGGTATAATGATCATGGATTTTATTACTGTGTTTTTTGCAAACGGGACACTTTGCTCGTTTGGCTTTTATTGACGCATATATTTTCACAAGAGAATAAGAGTAATCAATATTATTTACAATTAGCGCAGGCATGCCAATCAGCTGTTTTATGGTAATAAGTAGTTGTATATTAGCTACTTAAAGATAATCAATATCGCCCTATAAAACAAAGAATAAATACATTTAAATACCTGATTATCAATTTATTACAGTTAATTTCCTAGTCTGCAAATTCCCCCAAATATGACGAAGAACCACTTTGACCGGCTCATCCAGCCAAGGGACAGGGAAGCTTCCTTCAACCCCATGATAGTGCCCAAACGGGGCAACATGGTCGACGGGATCGAGAACGTGATCGTATCGCTCTATGCCAAGGGGATGAGCAACAGCGATATCGAGGAGCAAATAAGGGAGGTCTACAACTTTGATGTCTCCACTTCGACCATATCAAGGATTACGGACAAGGTATCGGGCGATATCGTAGCGTGGCAGAACCGCCCCCTGGAACGTGTCTACCTTATTGTTTGGATGGATGGCATTGTATTTAATGGACTTACAACAAATAAGTGGACAATTAGATAAGAGTCATGCTGCTATTTTTTGATTATACAATTCTATTTCAATTTCCTCTATAGTTTTATACCCTAAAGATGAGTGTATTCTTCTTCTGTTATA